>OCLH01000053.1_pt1 | contig 19756 bp, 20 predicted proteins | sample 1495891 | NCBI WGS metagenome assembly OCLH01 (sample SAMN03418266, study PRJEB22391) | human gut metagenome | biome: human-gut; feature: organic feature; material: feces | host: Homo sapiens | place: Tanzania | collected 2013-01
GCCGATTTATTTAAGGACTATAACATCAAAAGAGCCTATGTCTTATCCAATGAACAAAGGGTTTATACCGAAAACGAAATTACGTACATGCCGATTTATTACATAATGTTCTTTCAAAATGATTCCAATGTTATAGAACAGTTATTGGACTGATTTGTCAGGTTTCCTGCTTTTGCCACATTCCGGAGTCGGTTTTCATATTCTTGATTGTATGTTTTGAGTGTAGGAAATTTGTAACGTCAATACGCAGATTTGGGCAAGTGCAAGGAAATTGGCGGTCGAGTAAAAGTAAATCCTGTTTTATTTAATGGTAAATAAGACAGGCTGCATTCATCACCGAATACAGCCATTGGTTACAAATTAAGGTTTTATCGTTTGCAAATTCCGCTGATATTTCCGAAATAAGACTTATTCGGCTTTGCAAAGGGAGACAGAGTACAAGAACTCCGGTTGTGCGGAGGCGAAGTACTTTGTTTCATAGAAATAAGCAGCCATTTGCAGGGTGTTGCCTTTTGATGCTTTCGTACATACCAAAAAGTACCACAACGGTTGATAGTCGTCATTTCCTATTATGGTAACAGTTGTGTAACCCCCATCGTGTCGCCTTCGTTCGTCTTTACGAAAGGAGCATGATAGATTATTTCTTCCATATTGTGCAAAACTGAGGGTTGTTTCACATTGTCGAGTCCGCACCAATAAACAATGGTCGTTGCTTCCGAAGATATGTTCTTGAAATCGCCGACTTTGCAGCCCAATGTTTGCAGTTTGTCTCTGACCTCTGCCGTATCCGCTCCATCTTTCAGCATAACGAATTGTTTTGAGGCAATCTCCATCAGGTTTATCTTATTGCCATTAGAATAATAGTAGCATTGTGAACGAGTGAAAGCTCCTTCATCATTCTCATCTTTGTCATTGCAGGAACAAAACAACGTCAAGCCTGCAAGAATAAATCCCGTAACAGAAAGAATTGCATATTTACTTTTGCTTTTCATTCTTCTATTTTCTTTGAATTATTTTCTTGTTACACTCGATTGTTCCGCATTATCTTCGATATGGGTTGCCGGAGCATGCGGAAAACTGCGACAACCCTGCATTTGCTCAAATTGCCAAATCTTTTCGGAGGTGTAAAGACTTATTTCCATGTCTGTTCCACCTTTTTGCCGGCAGATGTACGAATTATTTCTATATGTAAGCGTTTTTTTGCACAAAGCAAGATTTTTTCTTTCTTTGCAAGGAGAAAGATTACACCCAACCATACCCTTGTACTGCCATATCGACAAAATGATTGAACAGCAAGCGGGTCTTGTCATTGAATGTTACTCGGTCATAACTCTCAGGCAAATCATCATTGAGCGAAGTCTGAATCAAGGCAAATACCTGATGACGTGGTTGCTCGTCCTTGTACCAATCCACCACCATCACCCGGTCTTTCTCCTCCAATAGTTTCTGATAGAGATTCTTCGAGGCAAGAATCACTTCTTGCTCCTCTGCTTTGGTCAACTTCTTGCCCGAACGGAGCAAGTCGAAGATTTCCAACTCTTCTTCTGTCAATCCAAGGTCGGTGGAGCGAGATTGCTCCTGCTTCATGTCCTCAATGAGCTGAAGGAGCTTTTCGTAATAATTTTCATTCTCACTGCCACCGGCATTATACTTATCGATAATGTTCTTGTATCGTTCCGAGAACTTCACCCGGGTAGTGTTCTTGTTAATCATCTGAACCAAGGTTCGCTCGATGAAGCTACGCAGGTCTGCCACCTCCAAAGCTTTGTAAGGAGTGGTATCGATTTCCTTGCGAAGAGACTCCACATCTATCTTGCTCAGGTCAATTACTTTCCCTTGATGAATTCCGTAAGCGGCTTGCTGTTCCGAAACGCCGGCCGAAACACTTCTGTCGAGTGTCTCTGCCATACGTTGCTTTGCCCTGCGTAATTTCTCGTCATCTATCTGATTGCAGAATAAACCATTCAAGTATGCCAATGGCGAAAACTTCTCATTGTGCCAAGCTCGCTCGAATATCTCAGGCTTTGCTGCATCGTAGAGATTCATCAGGAGATTGGTCAGTACCTTGAAACGGTCTTTCCACTCATCCTTTTCCAAGATACGATTGTATGCCTTGCGGAGCATTTCGAGTTGGTCGAGGGTGTTGCTCTCGGCGATGATTTCTCCCAACTTGATGCCGAGCGATTGCAAGAACACACCACACTCGATGATGGTTTTGTCGATGTTGGCTATCAACTGTTCGATGTCTTTGACAGGATACTCGTTGCCTTCTCCCGTCGAAGCATACTCGGAAAGAGCCTTCTGCATATATTTGAACACATTGACATAATCGACAATGATACCGCAGCTTTTCCCCGGATAAACCCTGTTGGCTCGGGCTATGGCTTGCATTAAGGTATGTCCCTTCATCGGCTTGTCAAGATAGAGCGTGGAGAGCGACGGCACGTCAAAGCCTGTCAGCCACATGCCACAGACGAAAACCAAGCTCAAAGGGTCGTCCTTATCCTTGAACCTGTCCTCTATATCCTTACCCTCCGGCGTAATCGTCTCCATCTTCTTGCGGTGCAGGTTGATGTCAAGACCTTGGGCAGCAAATTTTTCTTCTTCGCCGTCCTCCTTGCTGATGACCACTGCCATCTCCATTTTGCTCAAAAATTCAAGTTGGCGGTTCTTCTCCGCTCTTTCCTCTTCAGTCTTAGCATGGTTGCGTTCCTCTACAAGTTTTTTCTCCTCCTCCGGCAGATAGTGCTTAACCTTGTCGTACATTCTGACGACTGTGTATTTGTCCACGCTCACCACCATGCCCTTGCCCAAGAATCCACGGCGTGGGAAATGGTGGGCGATGTCGCGAGCGATGCGGTCGAGACGTTCCTCTCGCTTGATGACCTCCAAGATGCGAGACGATGAGTTCTCCAAGAGTTCCTTCTCTCGGTCGTTCAAGTTCTCGTCCTCGCATATCTGGTCGATGTCGGTGTCGAGCCAATCATTGGTCAAGCCCACCTCAGGCACTCTTCGGCTATAAAATAAAGGTACGGTACTGCCGTCCTCGATGGCTTGGGCGAAGTTGTATTCCGATACGTAATCGCCAAACCATTGGTTGGTGAGCCGCTTGCTGCCCAAGAGCGGCGTACCGGTGAAGGCGATGTAGTTTGCGTTCGGTAATCCCGTGTGCATATTCTCGGCGAGTTGCTTGTATTGGGTGCGGTGTGCTTCATCCACCAAGACAAAGATGTTGTTGCGGTCAGACAAGAGAGGATATTTCTTGGTTTTGTCGTACTGGAACTTATGTATCAAGGTGAACACCATCGGCTTGTTGCTCCGTAGGAAGTCTCGAAGCTGCGTGGAGTTTTTCGGCCGGCATTCTTCTTTCTCGCCGATGACTTCTGTGCGAACGAAGGTCTTGTGTATCTGCGTGTCGAGATCTTCACGGTCGGTAATGACGAGGAAAGTGAAGTTGCCATGCAACTTGCGACGTACCTTTCTCACGAACATCACCATCGAATAACTCTTGCCCGAACCTTGCGTATGCCAGAACACACCGAGCTTACCATTCAACTTCTCTCGATTCTTTACGCTTTCCATCAGATTGTTGACACCGAGATATTGGTGGTTCTTTGCGATGATTTTGATTCTTTTATTATCGAAGAAGATGAAATTCTCGATATAGTCCAAGAGGCGTTCCTTGCGGAAGAGACCGTCTATCAGATTGGTGACGCTCAGTCCATGGCTTTCTATTTGAACACGGTCTGGTTTCTCTTTCTCATCATCCACACGAAGCCATTCGAAGAAAAATTCATACTTGCTGTTCCATGCACCTATCTTGGTTTGCAAGCCATTGCTCAACACGCAGATTTGGTTCATCGCAAAGATGTTCGGGATGTCCTTGCGATAGCTCGTCAGGTTCTTGTTGTAGGCTTCCTCTACCTTGACAGTAGAATTTTTGAGTTCGATGAAGACCACAGGCAGACCGTTGACGAAGAGCAATACATCGGGACGGCGATAGCGATAATGTCCCTTGATCCACATCTGGTTGACGCAATGAAAGTCGTTCCTTTCGGGATGGTCGAAGTCGATGAGTCGCACGATGGCAAAGTCTTCCTTGCCGTTCTTGCGAACAGGCTTTTTGATGCCATTGCGTATATGATTGTAGAACTTATAGTTGGTATCCACCATATCCGTAGCTGTATAGTCCTTGCGGAAATCTTGCAAGATACTTTTCAGCACATCCTCGTCCACCTGTGGGTTCAGTCGCTTCAATGCAGCGAGGAACACATCGGGCAGAATACACTCCGATGGATTGGCACGCCCCGTGGATAAGACCTCGTCCTGAGCCTCCCCTCGTGCGTCACACTCTATTCGCTTCCATCCGTATTCGGGAAGTGAAAGCCGGTTGCATATCGCCTGTTCTATATCGTCCTCTCTGATAAATGATCTCATACGATTATTATTTGTAATTTATTCGGATACGTTCAGTTCAACATAATGACTTCTGCCGATTTGTGGAACAGTCTCCCGCATTTCATGTGTTACTATGGCAGTTCCTTTTTTATATTTTCTTCTATTTCCTGAATTGTGGGTATTGTCCCCTCAACTTTTGCAGGATAAAATTTTTCAAGCTCATATTCTGAAATTCCTATAGGTTGATTGCTCGATTCTAATGCATATTGAGCAACAATTTTATCTTTCGTTCTACAAATGAGCAGCCCTATGGTCTTGTTATCATGCTCAGTGCGGAGCAGATGGTCTACAGCAACCATATATGTGCCTAATTGCCCGATGTTGGAAGTATCAAATGGCGTTGTTTTTACTTCTATTACTACGTAGCAACGCAACTTTAGATTATAGAAAAGCATGTCAATGAATTGCTCTGTATCGCCTACTTCAAGTCGATATTCTCTTCCAAGATATGCAAAGCCTGTTCCCAATTCCAGCAAGAATTTTTCAATGTTATGTAACAATGCGTCTTTTAGCAATCGTTCGTTATATGGCTCTCGCAATCTTGTAAAATCGAAGCAATATGGATCGCGAGTAATTTCTTGTGCCAAATCGCTCTCGTTCGATGGCAAAGTCCGTCTAAAATTTGTTATGGCACCTCCTTGGCGTTCATACAAGTTTGTGTCTATGAAGTTTATGAGTACCGAACGACTCCATCCCTCTTCCACAACCTTGTTTACAAAGAAGCAGGCTTTTCGAATATCTCCTTTACATTTGTCTATTATTACCCTATGATGCCCCCATGGTACGGCACATAACTTATCTAATACAGGAGGGTATTCTTCTGATTTTGCCACAACTTGTGGCAGAATCTTGTTCCATTGAGAATAAAGCAGGTAGAAATTCTTGCAATATCGAATGTTGCGTTCCGACAACCCTTCTATATTTGGTAGCAGTGAATGCAAGTCGTGGCTAATGGAGGCGTAAAACTTGCTGCCGTACCTGTTCTCTGCATGGCGTGAGACTATGTCATGCCCCAAATCCCAATAAAATGACAACATTTCTTGGTTTACCTTTATTGAGGCTTTTATCTGATTACGATGATAGCGTAAGCTATTTCTTGTATCCACTGCTTGTAGTCTTCATCTATTATCGTTATTGGTTTTGTCATTGTTCCTACTGCTTGTTTTGGGAAAATATATCATTGTGTTTACAAAGATAGCAATTTTCAGAGAAAACCCGATATTCGTTCTTGCCCGAAAGCGTGCAAAGCATCTTTTCCTTATCTTTTTCCTCTTTCATTTGCAGCAACAGCTTGTCGATATTCGAGATGATATGTCCCCTAAAAGTCGATTTTCTACTCATATCCGAGTCGATATGTCCCCTAAAAGTCGATTTTCTACCCATATTCGAGCCACACCCTTCAATTCTGCCAACTTCCTGCCGGCAAGGTTGACTTGTTTCAGTACAGCCTTTGTTTCAAGGTCATAATCAAGGGGTAATGTAGGTATATTGTAATTGCTCATATCTTTATTCTTTATGGTTTTACTTCCAATTTGCCCGACATAAGGCGAGGAAGGAGAAGATCCCGCCGGCGAGCGAGGAGAGTGTTCTGCTTGGCAAGGTTGAACATAATCTTAAGCATTGGTTTAACTACCTGATTAAATTGCTTTACCACCTCCGAAGTAGGAATTGTCATTTGAACTCTTTCTACATCTCCTCTACTCAAACCCGGTTGAGCTGCATTTCTATTCAAATTCTGCATCAAGACAAAAAACTCATTTTGATGCAAAGTAAAATAAAGATAGTTTTTATATTCTACATTCTTAGGTGCCACAAAAAATACGTGTTCGTTAATAGCATAATGCTCATATGGGTACTTATCCATAAACATAGTAACTTTACCTATGTAAGCTCCGTCCTTATATAGCAAAATATCATCTCCTGTATTCTTGCCTCTTTTCATTGATTCATAAAAGTCCTTTGGTATCAAACTTACAGATGAATAATCAAAAAAAGCTAATTCTTTGATTATTCTGCACCTAATGATGGATAACCATCTTTTAAGGAAATATCAACACCTCCCTTTGGACGTTTGCCTGTATCCAAACTTATTCCCCATTCTCCTAATCGTTCAACTTTCCACCCTTTTGGCAGTTTGTTTTCCATTTCCGCCTTTTCATATCCGGGGAAGCGGAAGCGGACGAACCATTCTTTATATAGGTTCTCTGCCATTTTCTCCAAAAGACGAATACGCTTGGTATTGTTCTCTATCAGACTATCGTAAGCGGATAGGATAGAAGCTATGCGGTGCTGAATTTGCAAAGAATGCAAAGCAATCTTATACTTCTTTATTATCAAAGAATTCAAGTTTTGTTGAGCACCACCATTTGCCAATTTATTCAAATTATCACTTTGCTGCTTTAAGAAGTAATAGACATATTGATAATCTGCCTTATTATCATCTATCACCAAATTACAACAAGCTTGATTCGTTGTTAGTGGAATTTTGGCTATTGCCGATTTACCTGCTGTTACTCCATACATTGCAACAATAACAGTATTAACAGGAATATATTTGGCAGCAGAATGTTCCAAACCTTCTTGTGAGATGGTCTTATTAGTAGCATAAATATTACAAAAGTTTACCTCGTTTGTATTCAACCAAGGTATTCCACCATTATAATAATTAGGATTAGAACTTGTAGGAGTTCCACCACTACAGACTTTTGAGCAAATTTCTCCAATTCTTACATATTCCATCTTTCATTCCTCCCCAAATGGTTCGTTCATATTCTTTTCCTTTTGTTGCTCCAAGAATATCTCCTTTTGCTGTTCTATTTCCTTACGCAGTTCCTCCTTGGTAGGAAGATAGGTGAGATATTTTGCTTGGAACAACTGCTTGTTTTCCTTCAAAATGGAATAGCGAGCCATATCCGCACTCGTCTGCGAACACAATATCAAACCAATGGTAGGATTGTCGCCTTCCGTGCGTTTCAGTTCATCGTACATACGCACATACATATCCATCTGCCCCACATCCTGATGACTTATCTGCGAGGTCTTCAATTCAACGAGCAGAAAGCATTTCAGTATATAGTTGTAAAACACAAGGTCGATATAAAAATCACCCATATCGGTGTGGATATGCTGCTGACGTGCCACAAAAGCATAACCTTTGCCCAACTCCATGATGAACTTCTGCAGATGGCTGATGATACAGCCCTCCAACTGCGACTCCGAGAAATCCGTATTAGGAACAAGCCCCAAGAACTCTGCCACAACAGGATTTTTGATAAACTCCGACTTATCATTCTGCATAGGAGCTGTGATACTCTTCATCTCATTCTCCACGACGGTCTTGTTTTGCGATTGCAAAAGACGATAATAATACTGCGAAGCTATATTGCGGCGAAGCGTCCGCACGCTCCATGTCTCGGCGTAAGCCTCATGAGCATACCAATTACGGGCAGTATCCTCAGGAACGGAAAGCAGCAACATATAATGCGACCAAGACAGCAATTCGGATTTTCCTGACAGTGTCGGGAAAATCTTATAAAATTGCACAAATGCGTACAAGTTATTCTTGTTGAAGCCCTTGCCATATATATCGGTAAGCTCTTCGGACAATTTCTTTATCACCTCGTTGCCATACTCCGCACGATTTTCACCTCTCAGTATTTCCTCGCTGATACGCTTGCCAAGCAACCAATTACGTTGAAGCATGGCTATATTCACCGAACGATAAGCCTCTTGTCGTGCCTGTTCTATGATACCTTGAGCATCTTTCAAAAGGCTGCCGCTATCCTTATATAATGCTGTCTCCATACCTCTAATCCTCCCCAAACAGTTCGTTCATATCCTTTTCAATCTCTTTCTGCAAGTCGGCGGCTTCGGCACCGAGTTGCGAAAATTCGGCATGGAGCGAGAGCATTTCACGGCGAAATTCCACCTCCGTCATACCGTCGTCCTCGATGACAACACCCACATAGCGACCTGCATTAAGGCTCCAATCGTTATCCTCAATGCCGTCTTCGCCCTCTATCTTCGCCACCTTGCAAAGCCCGATGACATCACGATATTTCCCTTCGGGCCATCGTTCGAGCAACCAATCCGCTTCCGCCTGCTTGCCCTCAGCCTTATACTCATCGACTAATTGCCAAAAAGCTTCGCCATCACCCTCATAAAGACGAGTGATGATACCAAGGTTTTTGATTTGCTCATCGCTGAACTTACGGTGAGCCCTATCCACTTGCGTAAAGATGTTACGGGCATCGATGAAGAGGATTTCGTCCTTGCGGGAACGCTGCTTGTTGAAGAACCAAAGGGTAGCAGGAAGCGTTACGGTAGAGAACATATTGCTCGGCAGGGTAACCATTTGGCTGATGATGCCGTCCTGTATCATCTTCTTGCGAATCTCCAACTCGCTTCCGCCTGCATCGCTCGCAGAGTTTGCCATGACGAGGGCTGCCTTACCTGTCTCATTCAGAGCCGTGGCAAAGTAACCTATCCAGAGATAGTTGGCATTAGGCACGGTCTCCTTCTTGTCGCTTGCCTTTTTTGTTGATTTTGTCTTGTTGCGAGGCACGCCGTAGGTATTGAATCGGGCATCGTCCGCCACCTTGTCGAACACCACTTCATCGACATTGAAAGGAGGATTCGCCATCACATAGTCGAACTGTCCGAAGGCATTGTAAGGGTCGCTATAGAAGGAGTTTGCCTCCGTAATCTCGCCACGCACATTGTTGAGCAAGAGGTTCATCTTCGCCAATTTCACGGTGTCTGGTTCTTTCTCCACACCATAGCAACGGAAGCTCATCATGTCTTGGTTGGTGGCATTGTGGTGGTGCATGTATCGAGCCGCTTGCACAAACATACCACCCGAACCACAAGCAGGGTCGAGAAACTTCTTGTCGCCAGTGACTGGGCGAAGTACCTCTACCATGTATTGCACAACGGTGGCAGGAGTATAGAAGGCACCGCCACCCTGTCCCTCTGCCAAGGCGAAGTTGCCGAGGAAGTATTCATAAATCTGACCGAAAATGTCAATGCTGATGTTTTCGGGAATGTCCTTGAAGACACGCACAATGCGGCTCAAAAGTTCAGGCTCTTCCTCTGGCACCAACTGACCATACACCTCCTTTGGAAGTACGTCAGCCATACGAGGGTTCTCTCGCTCTATTGCCTCCATCGCATTCTTGACGAGGATAGCCTTGTTGGCATCGTCGGGTGCATCGTTGATATAATCGAAGTAAGCACATTCGGGCAGGAAGAAGCCGCACTTCTCCACGGCGATGTCCTTATATTCTCGCTCCATGCGAGTACCTTTGTGCTTGTTGTATTCCTCGTCTATTTCTGCCTTGTGCTGCTTGAAGAGTACGTCGGCATAGCGGAGGAAAATAAGTCCGAGGATAGGTTGACCATATTTGTTGGCAGCCAAGTGGGCACCGGCACGCAACATGTCGGCGGAATGCCAAAGATTGCCTTCTAAGTCTTTAAGTTCAATATCTGTCATGTTAGTTGCAATGATTTTATTTTTTTGTCGAAAGTAAGGAATGAACACCTTGGCGTTGCAAACGACCAAAAGCAACACTTCTTATACGAAAGCAAAGGTACGAAATAAAATATGAAGTTTGTCAAAACAAACACTTGAAATAGAAATATGAAATATCACGGAATCAATCGCCGTTTTGATTTTTCCTTTCGCCGTTTTGATTTTGCGAAAGGACGAAAGAATTGTCGGGTATCTTGTTTATTTCGTGAAAAGCACTATCTTTGCAGCCGCAAACGGTTCTTTCTTTGCAGAGATTAAAAGGGAATCGGGTGTAAGTCCCGAACAGTCCCGCTGCTGTGAGTTCCGCAAGAAAGGTTATCGAATACCCTTTGCCACTGTCGGTTAAAGCCGATGGGAAGGCTTCGGTGACCGGAACGAGTCAGAAGACCTGCCGTGTTGCATTGCTTGTTGAGAGCTTTCGAGGAAAGAGCTTGAAGCGTCATTGCCGGAATTGTTGTTTCGGATTTTGCGGTCTTGTCGTTCATCTTTCTTTCCGTTCGGGTTCTCAGGTGTTTGAATAGTAATAATTAAACAATAGAACGATGAAAAGAGTATTTTTGTTTTTGGGAATGCTGTTGCAGGCAGCGTTCACCTTTGCACAGTTCGACGGACCTGTCGGAACGGAGGGTTGCAAGGCGGTTGCAATTTCGGATTCAAGGATTGTTTCATGGGCTTATGGTGTTCAGGTCAAGCGAGGCTTCACCGCTCCGAACGGAACAACAAGAGTGAGTTATGGAACTCCCGACATGGCACAGGGTGTGCCGGACAGCACGACGACAACAGCCGTTTCTTTGGGTTTTGGAGGCGAAGCCTTGGTTACGTTCTACCGTCCGATAGTCAACGGAAGGGGTTTTGATTTCGCAGTCTTTGAAAACCCTTTCGGACCAAACTTTTTGGAACTTGCCTTTGTTGAAGTGAGCAGCGACGGAGAGCATTTCTTCCGTTTTCCTGCCACATCGTTAAGCACAAGCAGCTCGGATGTGATGGCACAACACTACAACAACCTTGCCGGCAAGTATGAGGTAGGCTACGGAACGCCGTTCGACCTTTCCGATTTGCCGGATGATGAAAATCTCGATAAGATGAACATTCGTTTTGTCAGGTTGATAGACGTAACGGAAGGTGTCGATACGGACGCACAAGGCAATGTGATTTACGACTCTCCTTGTGCCGGCTCTTATTCCGCAGGTTTCGACCTTACGGGAGTGGCTGTGATGAATGCGGGAGTGCCTTATATGATTTCGGATTGCGAAAGTATTGCCTTGTCTGCCGACAGTCATGAATTGATAGACGCAACGAATGGTACTTTGGGCGGAGATGGCAATTACTACAAGGATTATACAGATGGAGACATCGCTTACGAAGCAGTGGGATTGTACGGAGGCAGTTTCGCTTGCGGCTTCGGACCATCAAATCATACCACAGCTGCCGGCTACTATTCTTCCGCAAGTTTGCAAGCCTTGGAGGGTGCAGGCTCCAACTATATGGTGGGCTATTATTCGGACTATGGCGAAACACCTCTTCATAACGTGATACGCAAAGCAGATAATTCTACTTTCTTCCCACAAGGAATATATGTGGCTCCAAGTTCTGCGATGTATAACCACTTCGCCGCAAGTTTCACCGCAGGTATGTGGGAAACCATAACGGCAACGGGCTATGACGCAGCGGGAACAGAAACCGGAACGGTAACCGTTTATCTTGCCGATTACCGCAACAGTCAAGACCCTGAGGCGGATTTGGTGAAGGAATGGGTGTATATGGATTTGCAAGCCTTGGGAGAATGCAGCAAGATAGCCTTTACACTTGCTTCGAACGATGTCGCTTACGGTTATCTTAATGCTCCGTCATATTTCTGCGTCGATGGATTTACATACAAGAACGATAACGCACCGTTTGTTTTGCCTATGGATTTGATAACCCTTGCAGCCACAGAGGTAACAGAGGAAACGGCAACCTTGAACGGCGACTTGTTTGCCGGCACGGAAACAGTTACGACAAGAGGGTTTGAATACAAAACGGCAGATGAGCAAACGTGGACTTCCGTAACTTCGACTGACGGAAGCGATATTTACGCCGTAACCATCGACGGGCTTACTCCGGATACCGAATACATTTTCCGTGCATTCGCAACGAACGATGGCGGCAACACTGTTTACGGAGAAGAACTTACATTCCGCACTTTGATGGTTCAATCCCTCATCGATGCACAATCATTCTCTTTCCGACTTTATCCTAATCCTACGGCAGGTAACGTACACGTGGAATTGGAGAACGGAACTTCTGCAATAAAAATCTTCGACATGCAATCGAGACAGGTATTTGCAACAATGGTCGAGGGCAGTTGCGAATTGAACCTTTCTTTGCCAAGCGGAGTATATGTATTGACCGTTGAGAAAGACGGAATGCAAAGCAGCAGGAAATTGTTCGTGAAATAAACCTTTTTGAAAGGAAAAATACACGGTACGGATAAAGACAAAACATTTCGGAAAGGCTTTATCCGTACCTTTTTCCTTTTGAAGAGGATAGAATGAAAGTAACTGAAAACACGAAAAAACACTTTTGAACGATGAATATCGGAAGAATAACAATAGGAATTTGCCTTTCGGCGATTTTATTCCTTTTCTTTGCTTGCGGAAACAAGGCGGCGAAGAGTGGAGTAGGGGAGGAGACAATCTCTTTCAAGGATTACTACGGCAGAGAGGTCGCCGTGAAGACCGACCCTCGAAGAGTGGTATCTCTATCGCCCGGAATAACCGAATTGCTTTTCGATTTGCAGGTCGGAGACCGCTTGGCAGGCAGAACGAACTACTGCCTCTATCCCGAAGAAGCAAAGAAAATACCATCGGTAGGCGGCATAAGCGATGCCAACATAGAGATGATTATGGCAAAAAAGCCGGATGTCGTATTCACTGCCTCCATGATTGCCAAACAAATGGTGGAGAAGATGACCTCCTCGGGTTTGTGTGTCGTGTGCTTGCCGGAGAGGAAAAAGGTTGCCGATGTCTATGAGACGGTAGCTTTTCTTGGTAAAGTATTCCGCAAGGAAAAACTTGCCGACAGCCTGATCGACAACATGAAAAAGGAAATAGCAAGCATCACCTCCTCCATACCTTCCGGCAGAAAGCCTACAGTATATTATGTGGCGGGCTTCGGCGATACGGGAGACTTCACCTCGGGCGGCGATACCTTCATAGACGACATCATAACGCTATCAGGCGGCGAGAACATAGCGAAACATATAAAAGGTTGGTCGATAAGCAAAGAAGAAATCTTCAAACAACAACCCGAATACATCATCGTGAGACAAGAGGACTTGGAAACATTCAAGACCACTGCCCCATACAACAAACTCAAAGCCGTAAAGGACAACAAAATCCTCGGCATCGAAAGCTCCATAACAGATTGCCAAAGCCTCAGAACCCCGCAGGCGATAAAGCAGATAAGCAATTTCATACACAACAGCAAGTAAAACCGCACCCCACAGGCGGATAATACGTCGGCAAACCCGCTCCGCATTATCCGCCTTTCGGTACCAAGAAAACCAAACGCCGAAAGAATTTTTTCTTTCGGCGTTTGGTTTTATCGAAACGGCATTTTATTCCGTCGGAACGGCGTTTGGGCGAATGGTTATTCCGAATCGTTGCAATCGAACAACTTTGCAGGCTTTTATCTCTTGGTTTTTCACAATTCGGTTCAGCCTCTCCTGTATATCGTTCGAGTATTGATACGATTTGTTCGGGAGTATTCAGTATTTGTACGTACTTATAACCTCGTCTTTTATCTATCTGATTGAACCTTTCAAGATTGCCGACCGATTTTACGGCTTTCACGAACTCTGTTTCGCCTATATAACATTCCATTGCCCGATCAAACCGGAGCAGTGCTGTCTTTCTTCTATTTAATCTCGAAAAGGCGTTTGAGAAGTTCTTTTTCCACGGCATCGCTACGGCGGATGCTGTGTTTCGCCCACTTGATAAGGGTGTCCAATCGGCGTTCCGGTGTGAGGTTGATGGCGTTTCCGCTGTTGCGGAGCTTTTCTGTCAGGGTGTACATGCTGATTGCCGCCGAGACGGATATGTTGAAACTCTCCGTAAAGCCGTACATGGGGATTTTCATGCAGATGTCCGCCATATCCTTGGTCGTTTGCGACAGGCCTTCCAACTCGTTGCCGAACACAATGGCCAACGGTTCGTCCACACTCACCTCCGGCAGCAAAACGTCTTTCTCTGCCGGCAGCGTGGCAACAATCCTGTAACCCCTCGACTTCAATGCAGAAAGGCAATCGGCGGTATTGTTCTCTTTTCTGTTGTGGCGGTGAATGTCAATCCACTTGCTCGACCCCAAAGCCACGTCGGGATTTATTCTGTATTCGTTATTGTTTTCTATCACATGCACCTGCTGCACCCCGAGGCACTCGCAAGTTCTCAACACTGCGGAAGCGTTCTGAGGTTGATAAATATCCTCCAACACAACGCAAATCCTATCCGTCCTGTCCTCTATTATTTTCTCGAACAAAGCCACTCTCTCCGGTTGAATCATCTCGCACAAAGCCTCATAGTACCTCTGCTTCTGCTCGAAAGTCAAAACATCCGATTTCATCTTTCAATAAATTTATTACACCCTTCTTTCATTCTATCGAGGTACAAAGATACAAAAACCCGCATAACTTCCGACCGGAGGAATGAGGTATCACAGAACATACAACGGACAGATGTCCGCCTTTTTCGGCGTTTCAATATTTTCTTACGCCGTTTGAATTTACCGAAACGCCGAAAGAAAAAATTCTTACGCCGTTTCATTTCATTGGAAGGACGCTTCATTGTTTGCAGACTGTTTTTTCGGAGGAAACAACGGGCTGTATGGTATAATATTCATACCTTTGCACGCCGAAACAACGGGTTTAAGATAAAAACTGATGCAGATAGAAGTATTAAAATCGAAGATTCACCGGGTTGCTGTTACTCAGGCAGATCTCAATTACATAGGTTCCATAACGATAGACGAGGATTTGATGGATGCCGCAGGCTTGATTGAAGGCGAGAGAGTCTATATTTATAACATCAACAACGGGGAGCGTTTCGATACATACGTGATAAAGGGCGAGAGAGGCTCGGGAAAGATTTGTCTCAACGGGGCTGCCGCACGTCTTGCACAAGTCGGAGACTTGGTCATCATCGTTTCCTTTGCCACAATGGACTTCGAGGAAGCCAAAACGTTCCGTCCGTCCGTCATATTTCCAAAAGACAATAAGTTGATTTGAGAAACGGAAAATCGAAAACCAAGGATATTGCCCGAACCCTTTTCTTCGTACTCTTGGGGTTGGCTTTCGTGTGGTGGTTTTGGGAGAAGTTGTCGGCGAGAGAGAAAGAAGAGATGTGGGAAGCCTTGGGCAGGGCGGATTGGCTTTGGTTCACTCTTTCCGGATTGGCGACCCTGTTGTCGCATTACATAAGGGCTTTGCGTTGGAGGCTGTTGGGCGAAGCTATTTCTTGCAAAGTCTCCCGCAGGAACAGTTTCTTTGCCGTCATGAGCGGCTATCTTACCAATCTTGCAGTGCCTCGTTTGGGTGAAGTGGTGCGTTGTACCATGCTTCGCAAGAGCGACGGCGTTCCTCTCGAAAAATCGCTCGGCACAATCATCACGGAGAGAGCCACGGACATGCTTCTATTTCTATTTCTATTGCTTATGACACTCTGCCTGCAGGCAGATGTTCTGTTGCAATACACGGACAGGAATTTTAAGCTCGATACGCAACACTTGTTACGGCTCATGCTTATCGGTGCAGGCTGCATGCTTGTCTGCATTGCGGCTTTCTTCTTTTTCAGAAAACGATTGAAAGAGAACAAAGCCTTTCGCAAGATTGTTAACTTGCTGAAAGGACTTTGGGAAGGTGTGAAAAGCATATCCCGATTGAAGAGACCGCTTTTGTTCATAGCCTATTCCATGCTTATATGGCTGCTGTGGATTATCGGAACGCTGTGTTGCTTCCGCAGCATGGGCGGAACGGAGACTTTGAACTTCCTTCAAGCCTTGGTAACCACCGTTCTCGGAGCGTTCGGCCCCATGATAACGCCCGGAGGCATAGGACTGCAACCGGCAATTTATGCCGAGGTGCTTCAAGCTTTTGCGATAAGCCGTCCGATAGGCTACGCATGCGGTTGGTTGAGTTGGATAGCTTCGCAAATCGGCACGGTGATTGCGGGATTGGCGGCTTTCGCATATTTTTCCACCATAAAAAAGAAACAAAACGATGACACAGACAGAGTCAATAGAGAATAAAATTCTTTCCGATGAGAATTTGGAAAAACGTATGGAGGATTGGAGGAGCAGAGGCTTGAAAACAGTGTTCACCAACGGTTGTTTCGACCTGTTGCATTTGGGACATGTGGATTACCTTGCCAAAGCCAAAGATGCGGGAGACCGTTTGATTATAGGTGTCAACACGGACGCTTCCGTACGTCGCTTGAAGGGTAGGAACAGACCCTTGCAGGACGAGAACTCGCGGCTTCGCATACTCGCCTCTCTGCAAATGGTCGATGCGGTAATCCTTTTCGATGAGGATACTCCTTATAACCTTATTTCGAGAGTGCAACCGGATATACTCGTAAAGGGTGCGGATTACAAGGTTGAGGACATAGTGGGTTACGATATAGTGATGCAACGCGGCGGAAAGGTGATGACGTTGGAATATCTTGCAGGGTATTCCACCACATCCATAGAACAAAGGATACTTAACTCGAAATAAAATACGGATATGAAAAAAACAGCGGTTATATTGGCAGGCTGCGGCAACAGAGACGGCAGCGAAACGCACGAAACCCTTTCTGCCCTCTTGGCGATGGACAAGCGAGGAATGCAATACCAATGTTTCGCTCCGCAAGGTGAGTTTTCGGTTTACAATCACATCGAAGGAAAACCGAGCGGCGAGAAAAGAAACATCATAATCGAGGCTTCACGCCTTTGCCGTGGCGACATAAAGCCTTTGAGTGCTTACAGAGCTGAGGATTTCGATGCTTTGGTTCTTCCCGGCGGCATGGGTGCGGCACAGAATTGGAGCAATTACGCCTTCGAGGGCGAGAACATGGAGGTGAATGCGGAAGTGGCAGAAGCAGTCAGAAGCACCAATGCCGCAGGAAAGCCCGTTGCCGCAATGTGCATAGCTCCCATGATATTGGCAAAGGTTCTCGGGGACAAGCACCCCACCATTACTCTCGGCAATGACTGTCAAGCTGCGGAGCATGCCCGCAAACTCGGTTGCAAACATCGAATCTGCACGGCGGAAGAGGCTGTTGCGGATAAGGAAAACAAAATCGTTACAACCCCTGCCTACATGCTTGCCACTCACATAGCCGAAGTATTTGCCGGAGCGGACAGAATGGTGGAAGAGCTTGTGAAGCTGATGGCTTAAAACACAAAACGATACGATACATCGGCAATACAGAGAACCGAAACGAAGGTTTACGGAATGCAAACGCCGTTTCTGTTCTCTGAATCGGCGTTTCGCTAAATTCTTTCGGCGGAATAATTTTTTCTTTCGGCGTTTGCATGAAGGGGGTTCAAAAAAGAGAAAAGGCAGATAAAGCCGGCTGCTTGAAAAACGCTTGACAGACTTGCGGAGAATGTTTTTTTTAGTAACTTTGCAGCCTGATTGGGAAAGGAATGTAGAACTGTATAATCGGAAAGGAGGATAAGATGATAGAAACCATCAATTTTGAGGAGCTGAAGTGGTTGCACGTGATTGACCCCGATGAAACAGATTATCAATACTTGTCCGATACGTTTGCGTTTCACCCCTTGGATATAGAGGATTGCCGAGCCACCAATCAGAGACCGAAAATCGACGAATATGATGACTATTACTTCCTTATTCTTCATTTTCCTTATCTCGATAAAAGCAACAAATTCATCAGGCTTAAAGAGGTAAAGGTCTTTTGGGGAAAGGATTACATCGTTACCATCGGTCGGTCGCATTGGGTGGTCAAGAATTTGTTCGAGCAGGTGCGGCAGATGGTGCAACACAATGCCGAAGGGATTGCGAGCAAGGAGGAAGAGGAACAGATAGAACAGATAGGGGCATCATCGGATGCTTTGCTGTATAATCTGCTCGACCGTTTAATGGTAGAGACTTATACTCTGATACTTCGCATAGGCAGTGAGGTGGACAGCATAAACTATGATATTTTCACCAAGAAGCCGGAAAAGGTCATCGAACACCTGAGTCTGACGCGGAAAAACATCATCTTGCTGAACACGACCTTCAAACCTCAAATCCGAGTGTTCCATAAGTTCGAATCCGGAGGCATAAAGGGTTATGCGGAAGACATGGAGGACTACTGGGGTAACATCTTGGATCAATATCAACGCATGTTCGATATGGTCGAAGACTACGGAGAATTGATTGAAGGACTGAGTCATACTTTCGATTCTTTGCAGGCGAACAAGACAAACGAGATAATGAAGGTGCTTACCTTTCTTTCGACAATCATGTTGCCGCTGACGGTGGTGTCGAGTATCTATGGAATGAACCTCGACCTGCCTTTCCAAAGTTCCAAGTATGCTTTTTGGGGGATAATAGCGGTAATGCTTGTGATAGTGGTTCTTTTCTTCTTTTACTTCAAGAGGAGGAGATGGTTATAAGAATGCTCTCGTAGTTCAATGGATAAAACACAGGATTCCGGTTCCTGAATTGCGGGTTCGAGTCCCGCCGAGAGTACTTTCTTTTTTCGATTTATTTCCAGCGAAGGCTGTTTATCATGTTGTCCAAGTCCGTGTCGATGCGTTTAATCACCACGGCAAGAGAGTCATTGTTTGGAACGAATCTGCAATGCAGAGCAACACGCACGAAGTGTCGCACGCTGTCGGTGAGATAGAACTGATATGGTGAAACGACCTCGCTGCCCTTTATCTCGAAAGCGGTTCCATAGACACGTGCTTCCCTGTTTTCGTATTGCCTTTCCACAATCCCCGATGACAACTTCTTGTGTCTGTCCAAGAAAGTGTAGCAATCGTTTACCATGTAAGCCAAAGATGTATCCGTTTTGATAGGCACATAGCTCACATTGGCTTCAAAGCCATAACGTTCAAAGACGATGTTGAACCAGATGCTCGATTTGTCATCGCTTTTCACGGGAACGATTTCGCCGTAGTCGGGATAATCGAAAGTGAAGGGGAGGTTCTTGTCATCATAATGATGATACTTCGGTTGCGGAACGCTCAATCGAAGATACGTATTCGGTTTCGGCATTGGCGGTTCCTGGCCGCACGAGGCGAAAAGCAGTATTGCAATTATGGGAATGATTGTTCTTTTCATATTTCTTGCAAAAGAAAATTATTAGAGAATACGGCACCTTTTCCTTTCGCCGGATTCAAGAAGCAAAGATACTACATTCCCTCCAATTCTGTCGTTGCAGACCGACATTTCTTGACGCAAACTGTTCATTAAAGTTCCCACACAACTTGAAAGGAGCTTTGAGTACGCGGGTAAAGAGAATAAAGGAAGTAAAGAGTGTGTAAAAAGTAACGGAAGTATCAGTTTTATTCGTGTTAATATTCTGTTCGACCCGTGTTTACGAGATAATTCTTCCTCATTCTGCCATCTCTATGCTCTTTTCCACCTTATCATTCTTTCCTTTTTCGACATGCTATTTCGCTTTTTGCATTTTTTTACCATTTGAGGACTTTTGCGGAGGTGGCGATTAACGATTTTCAAATTCATTAACTCCATAGCTCACGAATTTTCCGTCAAGAGAAACTCGCCCGAAATTT
>OCLH01000057.1_pt1 | contig 19504 bp, 10 predicted proteins | sample 1495891 | NCBI WGS metagenome assembly OCLH01 (sample SAMN03418266, study PRJEB22391) | human gut metagenome | biome: human-gut; feature: organic feature; material: feces | host: Homo sapiens | place: Tanzania | collected 2013-01
GGTTACAGGAGCTGCTGGGCTCTTGTAGAGATACTTATCGCTTTCTGTGATCTTGCCATCACCATCACGGTCAACAACGCAGTTCTCAATTGGCTTGCCGTTCTTGTCGTAAACCTGCTGGTAAACATAGTATGAGTTCATTGCATAACCCACCTGGTTAGCCTGCAGATAAGCACCGGAACCATTACCTACCTTGATGTTTGTATTAACAACAGGAGCACCATTCTCTGATACACCATTCAAGTCGGTAATCTCATTCTTGTTGTAAGTGAAGTTATATGTCATGGTCCAGAACCAGTCCTTGGTCTGGATAGCACGCCAGGTAATAGCTGCTTCAACACCGGTGTTCTTCAGGGAACCGATGTTCTGCCATGCCTGGTTCTTGTATCCTGCCATAGAAGGAAGAGGAGCATAGTTCAACAGATCGGTAGTCTTTCTGTAGTACCAATCTACGCTACCAGACAATCTCTGATCCAGGATACCCCAGTCCAAACCTACGTTGTAGGTAGAAGTTGTTTCCCACTTCAAGTCAGGACGGTAGTTGTTTGGTCTGTAAAGCTGACCTTCACCTGTGACAGGGTAGAAACCGTTTGTACCTGTGCTGATAGAATATGAAGGTATCCACTCATAATCGCCGATAGAACCAGCCTGCTGACCTGTCTTACCATAACCCAGACGGAGCTTCAAGTCTGACAACCAGTTAGCGTTCTTCAGGAAAGCCTCTTCGTTAGCCTTCCATGCAAAGGCGAATGAAGGGAACCATGCCCAGTGCTCCTTGAAACGTGAAGAACCATCATCACGAACAGTTGCTGTCAGGAAGTAACGGTCGAGCAATGTGTAGTTGGCACGTCCGAAGAAAGATACCAGGTAGCTTTCACTCTTCTCGCTATATGGAGTATGAGGACGCTCTGTATTTGCAAGACTTGTATCGTTATTTGTATCTGGATAATAACCTACATAGTCATTGTTCTTGCTGCGCCAGAAGTGCTGCCACTCATAACCAGCCATGATATCGAAGTGATGAATCTTGTTGAAATCCTTGTAGTACTGAGCGTAAGCACTCAAAGAGAGGTTGCGCTTCAGAATTTCCTCACCACCATAGCTGCCATAGTACAATGCGTTAGAACATGATGGAGCAAATGACTGGGTCTGGCGACCCTTTGAGATATCTGCACCCAAGGTAGCATGCAATCTCAAGTCCTCGAAACCGTGTACCTTGTAGTCGATGTCTGCACTACCGATGAATGAACGGCTATGAGCAATCTGACTGCTCTGATCCAGCAATGACAGAGGGTTAGGCATCTCTGTGGTGCTGTCATAGGTGAATGGCCATGTGCTGTCACCATACTCTGCTTTCTTTGACCACTGGAAATAGCCACCATAGTTGTAGAGAGTCTCTTTCATGTAGCTGCCCAACTGATTCTTATGGTATGGAGATGTAAACTTGTATGGATCCTGGGTTGGGTCCATTCTTACTGCTGATGATACAACAGAACCATCTGTGTATAAGGTTCTTGCATACATACCCTTGGCATTCAAGTTCAATGTCAAGTGATCCTGGAAGAATGATGGGTTCAAGTTCAAAGATGCTGTAGCACGTTTGAAGTCTGAAGTCTTTACGATACCCTGCTGGTCTGTATAGCCTACAGAAACACGGTATGGGAGTGACTTAGCGGCACCAGAAACTGTAATGTTGTGGTCGTGGCTGATTGCTGTACGGTAAATCAAATCCTGCCAGTTGGTGTTGGCTGTACCCAGTGCGCTATAAGCCTCACTATCTTTACCATACAATTTTTCAACTGTTGCACGGAACTCGTCAGCGTTAAGAACATCAATTGTGTTCTTCTTCTCGCTGATGGTTACGCTACCAGAGTAAGAAACGGTAGGCTTCTGACCCTTGCGACCCTTCTTGGTTGTAATGATGATGACACCGTTAGAACCACGGGAACCATAGATAGCAGTTGCAGAAGCATCCTTCAAGACACTGAAAGACTCAATATCCTGTGGGTTAACTACAGAAAGGAGGTTAGAAAGACCCTTAACACCATCGTTGTCCATTGCCAGACCGTCGATAACGATCAATGGGTCGTTAGATGCGTTCAGAGAAGAACCACCACGTACACGGATCTTGGCACCACCACCAGGAGTACCGTCGTTGCTGGTAATGTTTACACCGGCAACCTTACCAGTAAGCATGTCCTGTGCGTTGACAACCACACCCTTGTTCTTAGAATCCGGTTTGATAGCTGTAACAGAACCGGTTAAGTCAGACTTCTTAGCCACACCATAACCGATGACAACGACTTCGTTCAAAGCCTTTGAGTCATCCTGCAAGGTAATGCTCATTTCTTTAGAAGCCTTCACGGTCTGTGGAGTCATTCCCAGATAGGTGAAAGTAAGATTAGTACCTGGAGCTGCGTCAACAGAGAAGTTACCATCCATGTCGGTAATACCTACTGCCTTACCGTTCACTGTAATGGTAGCACCCATGACAGGCTCACCGGAAGCATCCTTCACATGTCCCTTAATCGCATTTGTCTGCGCAAAGGAACTCACCGTCAGAAGCAGACCACCTGCGAGGGTCAATGCTCTGAGAGGTAATTTAATTTTTACCTGCTTCATCATTTGCTTGATTTTTAAGTTTATGTTTATACTATTGTTTATTCTTAAAATGAATATTCTGCTTTTAGTCTCTGGCCTGTTTATATAAAGAGGTCGAGTTGTCTAATTGTTTATTCTTTCTGGGTGCAAAATTAAAGTCTTTTTCGATACGATGTACTATTTTTCAGTTAATTCCGTTATTTCTTATGCGCAAACGTTTGCATTGGTTTTGCTTGATTTATGTCAACAAAAAAGGTACAAAATCGCAGATAATTGCCTAATTTTGCAGCGTGATTTAAGATAACATGAACGAAAATAACAACATAACAATGAAAGATATTGCTCGCGAGCTGGGAGTCAGTGTTGCTACAGTGAGCCGGGCATTGAAGGACAGTCCTAGAATCAGTGCTGCCCAGAAGGAGCGTATTCAGTCTTTTGCGCGTGAACATAATTTCTTTCCGAACATGCTTGGCGAGGCTTTGCGCCACAGTAAGGTACAGCCGATGAAGGTCATCGGAGTCATAGTGCCGGAGTTCGTACATTATTATTTTATGTCCGTCCTTTCGGGCATAGAGGAGGAGGCGAGAGCCCGTGGCTATCGTGTGATGGTGGCTCAGAGTAACGAGAGATACGACAAGGAGGTTGCCATCTGCGAGGACTTCTATAAGAATAAGGTATGCGGTATCATCGTATCACAGGCGAAGGACACCAAGCAGTACGGGCATTTCGAGAAGTTGATGAACAATGGCGTGCCTCTCGTCTTCTACGATAGAATCTGTACGGGCGTGAACTGCTCCCGAGTGGTAGTAGATGACTATATGGGCGCCTTTACCGCTGTTACCCATCTGGTGGATACGGGCTGCAGGAAGATTGCCTTCTACGGTTCGCCGATGAATATGGAAATCTCCAAGAACCGCTATAACGGTTATCATGATGCACTGGTGAAGCACGGATTGACGGAGAATCCCGACTGGGTGAGGATCTGTGACAACCGTGCACAGGCTGAGGCGGTTACACCAGAGATATTGAGAGAAGAAAACCATCCGGATGCTTTCTTTGCCATCAATGATGATACGGCGATAGGCATTCTCTACACTGCCAAGCGAATGGGCTTCAAGGTGCCGGATGACATCAGTATCTGTGGCTTTACCAATGGCGACAGAGCCAAGGCTAGCGATCCGATGCTTACCACGGTAGAACAGCGTGGAGTGGCTGTAGGAGAAGAGGCGGCAAACATCCTTATCGGACAGGTGGAAGGATCCAACCCTACGCATGATGTTGAGAAGCGAGTGGTAAGGACTCGTCTGGTGGTTCGAGGAACAACAAGATAAATTTGAAATTTTAAAATAACAACAATATGACACAAAAACCTGATTTAAGTTTCTGGAAGCTCTGGAACTTGAGCTTCGGATTCTTCGGAGTACAGATTGCCTACGCCCTTCAGAGCGCCAACATCTCCCGAATCTTTGCAACGTTGGGTGCTGATCCACACAACTTGAGTTATTTCTGGATTCTCCCTCCATTGATGGGAATCCTTGTACAGCCGATTGTCGGCACATTGAGCGACAAGACGTGGTGCCGTTTCGGTCGCCGCATCCCTTATCTCTTTGTGGGAGCCACGGTCGCCGTACTCGTGATGTGCCTGCTGCCGAATTCCGGTTCTCTCGGTCTGACGGTAAGCGGAGCCATGCTCTTCGGCTTGATTGCCCTGATGTTCCTCGATACGAGCATCAATATGGCGATGCAGCCTTTCAAGATGCTGGTAGGCGATATGGTAAACGAGAAGCAGAAGGCAAAGGCTTACTCTATCCAGAGTTTCCTCTGCAATGCCGGTTCTGTAGCCGGATATATCTTCCCATTCCTCTTTACCTTTCTGGGTATCAAGAATGTAGCTGAGCAGGGCGTGGTGCCTGATTCTGTGATCTGGTCGTTCTATGTAGGTGCGGCTATCCTCATCCTCTGTGTCATCTATACCACGATGAAGGTGAAGGAGTGGAATCCTCAGCAGTATGCGGAGTATAATGGTGTAGCCGGCGAGGTGGAAAAGGAAGAAGAGGGCAAGGCAGACTGGATTACCCTCTTGAAAAATGCGCCTTCTACATTCTGGAAGGTGGGACTGGTACAGTTCTTCTGCTGGGCTGCTTTCCTTTATCTCTGGAACTATTCTACAGGCGCCATCGCCGAGACCGTATGGAATACCACCGATCCTAAGTCGGCTGAATTCCAGGAGGCTGGTAACTGGGTAGGCATCCTCTTTGCCGTGCAGGCTGTAGGTAGTGTGCTCTGGGCTGTGGTTCTTCCTCAGTTCAAGAATACCAAGCTGGCTTATAGCGTGAGCTTGATTATAGGTGGTGTGGGCTTCGCTCTCATTCCATTCCTGCACGATCAGTATCTGCAGTTTATCCCATTCCTGATGATCGGCGCCGGTTGGGCTGCCATGTTGGCGATGCCTTTCACTTTCGTAACCAATGCCCTGCAGGGTTATGGACACATGGGTGCTTATCTGGGCTTGTTCAATGGAACCATCTGTATTCCTCAGATTGTGGCTGCCATCTGTGGTGGTACAGTCCTGAGTCTGATTGGTTCTCATCAGAGCGATATGATGATTGTGTCTGGCGTGTTGCTCATTGCCGGTGCTTTGTCTGTCGGCATTATCAAAGATCATAAATAAGTGTATAAATAAAACCTATGCAAACGTTTGCATAGGTTTTATCTGAAATTGTGCAAATAGAAACTATATACTTACGATTTTTTTTGCTAATTTCGCAGTGAAAATAATAAAATTAAATATGAACTAACTTCTAACGGACTCTTATGACGATACATTTTCATATAGAATACGGAACAATGTTCGGCGAGCAACTCGTCTTGAACATACAGGAGGATGATGAGGAATTGAAACTTCCGATGGCTACTCTCAATGGTAAGGAGTGGTCGGTTGACTGGTGTGTAGAACAACCCGCCAAAGCCTATACCTATTATTATAGTGTAGAGCGAGAAGGCGTGGTGGTTAAGACCGAGTGGCTTCTCGTGAAGCATCGTCTGGAACTTACAGCCCTGAAGGCTAATAATCTGACGCAGTATGATCATTGGAAGGTGATTCCAGAGGATGCTTATCTCTATAGCAGTGCCTTTACAGACTGTATCAATCATCAGGCTCCTGAAGAGATGAAGAAGCAGAATGATGCCAAGACCGTGCGCCTGATTGTACGTGCTCCCCAGCTTCGCGATGGTGAACGCTTAGGTGTTGTGGGTGCTGATAACCTGTTGGGTGCATGGAATGCCGAGAAGATGCTGAAGATGACTCAGCACTCTTATAATGAATGGGTTGCGGAACTGGATGCTGCCCATTTGCAGACTCGCCATGTGGAATTCAAGTTTGTGGCTTACAATGAGAAGAAGGATTCGCTGATCTGGGAAACATCCATGAACCGCACCATCGACCTTCCTGAGATGAAAGCCGGTGATGCCATCGCTTACGAGCTGGACCAGGCTTTCTTCGCCCTTTACAACCGCAAGCTTGCTGGAACACTGGTTCCGGTATTCTCCCTGCGCAGCGAGAAGAGTGCCGGCGTGGGCGATTTCGGTGATCTCAAGACCATGATCGATCTCGTGGCATCAACCGGTCAGAAGGTTCTTCAGCTTCTGCCAATCAATGATACCACCATCACTCATACCTGGACGGACAGCTACCCATACAGCTGCATCAGCGTCTTCGCTATCCATCCGATGTATGCCGATCTGAATGCCTTGCCTGCATTGAAGGACAAGAAGGCTCGCGAGAAGGCTGAGAAGACCCGCCAGGAACTCAATGCCTTGCATCAGATAGATTATGAGAAGGTGAATGAGTTTAAGCAGGAATATTTGCAACTGATATTTGCACAGGATGGTAAAGAAATGATGGCAGGAGCCGATTTCAAGGCTTTCATTCAGGAAACAGAACAGTGGCTCGTGCCTTACGCACAGTATTCTTACCTGCGTGACAAGAATGGCACCGCTGACTTCACTCAGTGGCCAGACCATAATGTCTGGGATGAGGCTGAGCGCAAGGATTTGACCAATCCTGAAACCGAGGCATACAAGAATGTGGAGTTCTTCTACTTCGTACAGTTTATCCTGAACAAGCAGATGCAGGAGGCTCACGAGCATGCCAAGGCTAAGGGTGTCATCCTGAAGGGTGATATTCCTATCGGTGTGCATCGCCACAGCTGTGATGTATGGATGGAGCCTAAGTACTTCAACCTGAATGGTCAGGCTGGTGCTCCACCAGATGACTTCTCTGTAAATGGTCAGAACTGGGGATTCCCTACCTACAACTGGGATGAGATGCTGAAGGATGGTTGCCTCTGGTGGACCCGCCGCTTCCAGAATATGTCGAAGTACTTTGATGCTTACCGCATCGACCACGTGCTCGGCTTCTTCCGTATCTGGGAAATCCCAGTGCATAGCGTGCATGGCTTGCTCGGACAGTTTGCGCCGGCTCTCGCCATGACCCGTGGTGAGATTCAGAGCTACGGCTTGAACTTCCAGGATGACCGCTTCACCCGTCCGTTCATTACCGACTGGGTATTGGACCGTATGTTCCATGAGCGTGCCGGCGAGGTGAAGGAGAAATATCTCGATCGTCTGGATGAGGAACGCTATCAGATGAAGCCTGAGGTAGATACCCAGCGCAAGGTAGAGGCTCTCTTCCAGGATGTTACTGATGAGAAGGAACTCTGGTTGCGTGATGGCTTGTATGCCCTGATCAGCGACGTGCTCTTCGTGCGTGACCGCAAGGACCCTGAGCTCTTCCATCCACGTATCTCTGCACAGCTCGACTTTATCTACGAGTCGCTCTATGATAACGACAAGGCTGCGTTCAACCGCCTCTACAATGACTACTTCTACCGCCGCAACAACCAGTTCTGGTATGGCGAGGCGATGAAGAAGTTGCCTAAGCTGGTTCAGGCTACCCGTATGCTGGTTTGTGCCGAAGACCTCGGAATGGTTCCAGATTGCGTGCCATGGGTGATGAACGAGTTGAAGATTCTGAGTCTGGAGCTCCAGAGCATGCCAAAGGATTCTTCGGTTAAGTTCGGTCATCTGAGCCGTAACCCATACCGCTCAGTCTGCACCATCTCCAGTCATGATATGCCAACCCTGCGTATGTGGTGGGACGAGAACATCTCCCGCACCCAGGAGTATTACAACACGATGCTCTATCGTGAGGGACCAGCTCCTCATCCGCTCCCAGGCTGGTTGGCAAGAGACATCATCGCACGCCATCTGACCTCTCCATCCATGCTCTGCATTTTGAGCGTTCAGGATTGGCTTGCCATCGATGAGAACCTCCGTCTGCCGGATGCTGATGCCGAGCGTATCAACATCCCAGCCAATCCAAAGCACTACTGGCGCTATCGCATGCACCTCAGCTTGGAAGAGTTGGCTGCCAACAAGGAGTTTATGGCTAATATTACAGAGCTTGTGGCACAGGGCGGTCGCAATTAAGCTTGTGATTTAGCAAACAGGAAAGATGTGGTTCATCTAACAAAAATAAAAGGTGTGCAAACGGTTGCACATTGTTATACAGCAAAATACCCTTCTGTTTTTAGGAGGGTATTTTTGTTTTTCGTATCTTTGCAAGCAGGAATGCAAGCGTGTGCAACGGAAACAGTTTTCCTGATTGCCGGGCTGCTATTTCCCAGAGTCTAACGAATAAACAATAGAATAAACAACAGAATAAACAATAGGTAAACAGAATGAAGAAACTGAATTTATTAGTGATGGGCCTCTTGCTCCCTATGTTGGCTGCAGCCCAGACCGTTAAGTCGCCTAACGGCAACGTCTCGGTAACTTTCTCTTTGACCGAAAAGGGACAGCCTACCTACGAGATGAGCTATAAGGGAAAGACAGTGTGCAAGCCATCTCATCTCGGATTGGAGCTGGCTAAGGATAAGCATGCCTCTAAGGGCATGGAGGAAACCAGCCTGATGGATGGTTTCACAGAGACCGGCAGCAAGACATCGACTTTCAATGAGACCTGGAAGCCAGTATGGGGTGAGACCGCTACCATCCGTAACAACTACAACGAGATGGAGGTTAACCTGAATCAGGCAGCTTCCAAGCGTAATATCACTATCCGTTTCCGTGTATATGATTATGGTATGGGCTTGCGCTATGAGTTCCCTCAGCAGGAAAGCCTTAACTATTTCGTGATCCAGGAGGAGCATACCCAGTTTGCCATGGCAGGTGATCATACTGCTTACTGGATTCCTGGTGATTACGATACCCAGGAGTATGACTACAACATTACTCCGTTGACTGGTATCCGCCCAATTATTGCGAAAAACCGTGAAGCTTACAAGAGCAATTCATCTACCACCGTCTTCTCGGATACCGGTGTTCAGACCTCTCTCCAGATGAAGACCAAGGATGGACTCTATATCAATATCCACGAGGCTGCCTGCCTGGATTATCCAACCATGCACCTCAATCTCGACGAGAAGACATTGACTTTCGAGTCTTGGTTGACTCCTGATGCCGTGGGCAGAAAGGGATTCATCCAGACTCCATTCAATACACCTTGGCGTACCGTGATGGTAAGCGATGATGCCCGTGATATGCTTTCATGCAAGTTGACATTGAATCTCAACGAGCCTTGCAAGATTGAGGATACTTCATGGATTCATCCTACCAAGTATTGCGGTGTATGGTGGAATATGATCGTTGGTACCAGAACCTGGAGCTATACCAACGACCTGCCATCTGTTCGCCTCGGTGTAACCGATTACAGCAAGTGCAAGCCTAACGGTACCCATGGTGCAACCAACGAGGAAGTAAAGCGCTATATCGACTTTGCTGCCAAGAATGGTTTGCAGGAGGTTCTGGTAGAAGGCTGGAACGAAGGTTGGGAAGACTGGTTCGGTCATCAGAAACTCGATGTCTTCGATTTCGTGACTCCATATCCAGACTTCGATATCAAGATGCTCAACGACTATGCGCATTCTAAGGGTGTGAAACTGATGATGCACCACGAGACATCTTCTGCTGCTCTCAACTACGAGCGCCACCTGGAGGATGCCTTCAACCTGATGAACAAGTATGGCTATGATGCCGTGAAGACCGGTTATGTAGGCGATATTATCCCAAGAGGTGAGTATCACTACAGTCAGTTGATGAACAATCACTACCAGCGTGTGGTTGAAACAGCTGCCAAGCATCATATCATGGTGAATGCCCACGAGGCAACCCGTCCTACAGGTATCTGCCGCACCTGGCCTAACCTGGTTGGTAACGAGAGTGCCCGCGGTACAGAGTACGAGGCATTTGGCGGTAGCAAGCCTTATCACACCGTGATGTTGCCATTCACCCGTCTGCAGGGTGGTCCGATGGATTACACTCCTGGTATCTTCGAGACCAAGCTTTCTGAGTGGAGCAACAACCCAAGCTATGTTCATACCACCCTCTGCGGTCAGCTTTCTCTCTATCTCGTGATGTACAGTCCGCTGCAGATGGCAGCCGATCTTCCAGAGCATTATGAGAAGTACGATGATGCCTTCCAGTTCATCCGCGACGTAGCTTGCGACTGGGATGACTCCAAGTACCTGGAGGCAGAGCCAGCTAAGTATATCACCGTAGCCCGCAAGGCGAAGGGTACCGACAACTGGTTTGTTGGTGGCAAGACAGATGCAGCCCGCACATCCGTAGTAAAGCTCGACTTCCTCGATAAGGGCAAGAAGTATGCTTGCGCCATCTATCAGGACGGCAAGAATGCAGATTACGAGAAGAATCCTAAATCTTACCAGATCATCCACAAGACTGTGAAGAAGGGTGATGTTTTGAAGATTAATGAAGCACGTGGTGGTGGTTTCGCCATCTCACTGCTCGCTAAATAATTTTCGGGAATTTGAGAGATGTCAGGGATAAGACCTTAACCTCGTGTTAAGAGGATGATTTCCCTGGCTTCTCTTGAATTCCTTTTCCCATTTAAAGACTAACAGTTTAATAACAATAGTTTAAAGACTAACAAGAACTTAAATAATATGAACATTCAGAAACTAATAATTGCAGCATTGACAGCTACTGTTTTACCAACTTCATTGAGTGCCCAGCAGACATTCAATGAGATGATGTATTCTAAGGAGAAAACCATGTTTGTCCTGAATGCACCCACCGCAGGAAAATCATCAGTTACCATCCGTCTCTATAAGGATGGACAAAAGGGAAAGGCCTACAAGACCTTGAAGATGAAGAAGATGGGCGATGAGCGTTGGGAGGCTATCGTGAAGGGCGACCTGAAGGGTAAGTTCTATACCTTCGATATCGGAAAGGGCGAAACTCCGGGAACCTTTGCCAAGGCTGTAGGCGTGAACGGAAACCGTGGTGCCATCGTTGATTTGTATGATACCGACCCTGTGGGATGGGACAAGGATGTGCGCCCTGCCATCCAGTCGCCAGCCGACCTCGTTATCTACGAGCTTCACGTGCGTGATTTCTCCGTTTCTCCTACATCGGGCTTGAAGTATCAGGGCAAGTATCTCGCCCTCACCGAGCCAAAGGCTATCGAATATCTCAAGAACCTCGGCATCAATGCCATCCATTTCCAGCCGGTATTCGATTATGCATCCGTAGATGAGACAAAGCTCGATAAGCCACAGTTCAACTGGGGCTACGATCCGAAGAACTATAATGTGCCGGAAGGCAGCTACAGCACTGACCCATATTCTCCTGTTACCCGCATCAAAGAGTTCAAGGAGATGGTAATGGCATTGCACAAGGCAGGCATTCGAGTAATCTTCGATGCCGTTTATAACCATACCTTCGATATCAACGGCAGCAACTTCCAGCGTACCTATCCTGATTATTACTATCGCAAAACCAAGGATGGAAAGTATAGCGACGGTTCCGGCTGCGGTAACGAGACAGCTTCAGAAAAGCCATTGATGCGCCAGTTTATGCTGGAGAGCGTGAAGTACTGGATTGATGAATTCCATATCGATGGTTTCCGCTTCGACCTGATGGGTGTGCACGATATCGAAACCATGCAGGCAATTCGTGAGATGGTAAACCGCATCGATCCTAGCATCTATATCTATGGTGAGGGATGGAGTGCCGGCAGTTGTGCTTATCCTACCGAAAAGCTTGCCATGAAGGCTAATACCCACCAGCTCAATGGTATCGGTGCCTTCAGCGATGATATGCGCGATGCCCTCCGTGGTCCTTTCTCTGATGACCATAAGGGTGCGCTCCTGGCTGGTCTTCCAGGACAGGAGGAGAGTCTGAAGTTCGGTATCGTGGGTGGCATCGCTCATCCGCAGGTGGATATGAACAAGGTGAACTATGACAAGAAGCCTTGGACCAACAACCCAACCGAGCAGATCAGCTATGTAAGCTGCCACGATGATATGTGTCTGGTAGATAGATTGAAGGCAAGCATCCCATCTCTGACAGACCAGAAGATCTCTGAAGAGATGCGTACTGCCGAATTGCTCCGCATCGACCAGCTTGCCCAGACCTGCGTGTTCACCTCTCAGGGTGTGCCTTTCATCCTTGCCGGCGAGGAAATGCTCCGCGACAAGAAGGGTGTACACAACAGTTACAACTCTCCAGACAGCATCAACCAGTTTACCTGGACCAATCTGCAGAAGTATCCACAGGCATTCACCTTCTATAAGAATCTGATTCAGCTCCGCAAAAACCATCCAGCCTTCCGTCTTTCTACAGGCGATAAGGTACGTGAGCATCTGGAGTTTCTGTCTAGCCAGGATGCCAGCGGCAAGGAGCAGAGCTGCCTCGTAGGTTTCCAGCTCAAGAACCTGGAAGGTATCGATGCGTGGAAGCATATCGTAGTCATCTACAATTTCAATCAGCAGACCAAGAAGATGCAGATTCCTGAGGGCAACTATACCGTGGCTTGCTGCAACGGTGTCATCAACGAGGAAGGTCTGGGCTTTATCTCGGGCAAGGAAGTAGAGGTTGCCCCTCAGTCTGCCTTGATTCTTTATCAGAAATAGTCTATATATATAATAAGGTGTAGGAATAGTCTATATATAATAAGGTATAAATATGAAAAAGGTTATAGCTTCTTTATTACTTATGGGTAGTGCAATAAGTATGAACGCTGCGGTCAACGTAAGCCGCATTGAACCTACCGACTGGTATGTGGGCATGAAGGATGCTTCGCTCCAGCTGATGGTGTATGGCAAGGATATCAAGAATGCTGATGTCTCTGTGGATTATCCTGGTGTGAAGGTGGATAGCATCGCCCGCCTCGATTCTCCTAACTATCTCCTGGTGTATCTCAATCTCGATGGTGCCAAGGCTGGAGAGATGACACTCAACTTCAAGCAGGGCAAGCAGTCGAAGAAGGTGAAGTATGTGTTGAAGAACCGCGAGATGGCGGGCGACAAGCGCATCGGTTTCTCTAACGAGGATGTGCTCTACATGCTGATGCCCGACCGCTTTGCCAATGGCAATCTGAAGAACGATGCATTCAAGAACATGCGTGACAAGACCTGCGACCGCACTGCGCCTAGCCTTCGTCATGGCGGTGACCTGGAGGGAATCCGCCAGCATCTGGATTATTTCAATCAGTTGGGTGTAACTGCCCTGTGGTTTACTCCGGTTTTGGAGAATGATAGTCCTAATGATGGCAAGAACAGTACCTATCACGGTTATGCTACCACCAATTACTATCGTGTAGATCCACGCTTCGGAACCAATGCAGAGTACAAGCAGCTTACCGATGAGGCTCACAAGAAGGGACTGAAGATCGTGATGGATATGATTTTCAACCATTGCGGTTTCGATCATCCTTGGGTAGCTGATATGCCATCGAAGGATTGGTTCAATACCCCAGAATGGCTGGCTCCAGAAAATCAGACTCCTGAGCACCAGAAGAAGATCGGAACCGTAGATGGTGCTGCCAAGGTGAACGACAAGTATCTGCAGACCAGTTACAAGCTGACTCCTGTGCTCGATCCATACGCCAGCAAGGTGGATCTCACAGAAACTGTAGATGGTTGGTTTGTACCAAGCATGCCAGACCTTAACCAGCGTAATCCGCACGTCATCAAGTATCTGATTCAGAACAGTGAGTGGTGGATTGAGACTGTAGGTATTGATGGCATCCGCATGGATACCTATCCATACGCCGACCGTGATGCGATGGCACACTGGATGAAGGTGTTGGGCGAGGAATATCCTCACTTCAATACCGTGGGCGAGACTTGGGTAACTGAACCTGCCTATACCGCTGCATGGCAGAAGGACAGCAAGCTTTCTGAAAAGAACAGTTATCTGCCAACCGTCATGGATTTCGCCTTCTTCGACCGCATTAACAGTGCCAAGAACGAGGAGACTGATGACTGGTGGAACGGCATGAACCGTATCTATAATGTATTCTGCTACGACTATCTCTATCCGAACCCAAAGAGCGTGATGGCATTCGTAGAGAACCACGATACCGACCGCTTCCTGGGCGAAGGCAAGGATACCCTGGCTTTGAAGCAGGCTTTGGCCCTTCTCCTTACCGTCAACCGCACCCCACAGCTCTATTACGGAACTGAGGTGTTGATGAATGGTACCAAGAGCGTAACCGATGGTAACGTGCGCAAGGACTTCCCTGGTGGATGGGCTGGTGACAAGCACAATGCCTTTACTGCCGAAGGAAGAACACTGGCAGAGAACCAGATGTTCGACTGGCTCAGCAGATTACTGCACTGGCGCCAGGGCAACGAGGTTGTCACCAAGGGTAAGCAGACCCAGTTCTGTCCTCAGAAGGGTGTGTATGTCATCGCCCGACAGTACAACGGAAAGAACGTGATGACCATCATCAATGGCAAGAAGGAAGCCAACGAACTGAATGTTTCCCGCTATGCTGAGATTATCGGCAATGCAGAGAAGGCTACGGATGTAACAAGCGGCCGCACCGTTCTGATCAACAAGAACGTGAAGCTCCGTCCTCGCCAGACTATGATACTCGAATTCTAGAAAAAACTCAAGAAAGTGCCTATCAGTGTAAAATTACACCGTTAGGCACTTTTTTCTTGTATTTATTCTTTTGTTTCGATAATTCTTTGTACTTTTGCAAGCAGAGAGTTAAAAACTTAATAAAATGGATGAAGAATTAGGCAAATGGCTGTTGGATATATCTAAGTATATAATTACTGCATATATACTCGCCGAGATGTTTGGTAAAGACAATGACTCAATTTGGGCAGTGGTAGGAGCTGTAGTTTTAGCTGCAGCCTCTTTCGTTGGTGGCTTATATCTTATTAAAAAAGGTAAAAATAAAAAAAATAAGAAAGGAAAATAATATGGATACTGGTTTATTGATAATGTATATTTTCGTGGCAATTATTATTGTTGGTTCTCTTGTCTATTCTAGACTTGAAGATAAGAAAGGAAAATAATATGGATACAGGATTGTTTATTATGTATGGCTTTTTGTTGCTTTTGGCAGCAGGAATATTTATTTATGCCAAAATTGATGATCGCAAAGAACAGAAAAGGCAATAATATGAGTAATGGATTATTGGCAATGTATATTTTCCTTGCTGTGTTCGCAACAGGATTAGTTATCTATTCAAAATGGGGGATAAGCATCAGCAACAAGAGCAATAAATGGTGACTAGATACATTCTTTCCATAATAAGCGTTTTTTTCATAACCTTGAGCAGTTTTGCGCAAGGCAGCCTTCCTAGTCGCTTTAATGTAAGCTATCTCAATATGGCGGCAGGAATGCCTAATAATTTTGCAGATGATATTTTCCAGGATTCATACGGCTTCGTCTGGATCAGTACACATGGAGGTGGACTGGTACGTTATGACGGATTCAATTATATGAACTTCAATCTGGGCTCATCCGGTATCAGTCTGCGAAGCAATAGCTGCCGCAATGTCTATGAAGATCATTTCAAGCGCCTTTGGATAGCTTTCGAGGAAGGTCCGCAGGTGCTCGACCTCAAAACGATGCAGCCCATCATTCCACCTTGTGAGAATGAAAAGGTAGAAGCTCTGCTCAACAAAGCACTCAAGAACCTTTGTACCCGAATGTATTGCGATGCCAAGGGTAATGTTTGGATGTTATCCATCAATCTCCTAACCCGATTCTCCTTCAATGAGAAGGGCGAGGTGAATAGTGTATTGTCTATGGATTATCCATTCAATGCTCCAGATTTCGGTCTTTGCGATGTTTTTCGTAAGGGCACGGTGGTGATGTGTAATAATGGAGTAGTGAGTGAATTCTCAGTTCAAAACAACAGATTGGTGGCAAAGAACATCAGTTCGATGTTCTTACCGCTCGATTACCGATATGCAGGAGCCGTCATCTCTTATCATGGAAAAATCTGGCTCGGTACCAACCGTGGTTTGTTTAACAGCGCCAAGCAGGAATTCCACTGTTCTGCAACCGATCATTCGCTTCAGCATGAAGTGGTAACGTGTCTCGCTATCACTCCCGATGATAAACTCCTGGTGGGTACCCTCTGTGGTGTGGATATTATAGATGACAAGACTGGTACGATTGAGCATTGGAATTGCAGCAGTGTGAATCCGTTGAGTAGCAACTTTGTGAACAGCCTGTTGTCTAAGGATGGCCAGATCTGGGTAGGTACCGAAACGGGTGGTATCACCAAGTTGGCACCTCGCCAGTTGCAGCTGGAGTTTTTCAAGCACGATGCTGCGAATCCTGCCAGCCTTTCTCCGAATGCCGTGAATGCGATGTATGCAGCCCCGGATGGTACCCTGTGGGTGGGAACTGTAGAGGGCGGACTCAATGCCCTGGCTCCTGGCAGCAGTAACTTTACCCATTATACGGTGGCAAATTCCGGTTTGCCCCACAACAGTGTTTCCACGCTTGCTGCCGATAACCGCGGTAATCTGTGGATTGGAACCTGGGGGGCGGGCATTGCGGTGATGAATCTCCAGCAGCCGGGCAAGATCATTCCTCTTGTGGTAGATGCCAAGCACCAGCATTTGCTGAATTTTGCAGGAGCACTGGTGTATGATCCTATCAATGATGGTATGTGGCTGGGCACCAATGATGGTCTCTTCTTCTACGACCTGAAGCGTCAGCAGTTGATAGAGCCTTTCAAGGGCTGTCTGAATGTGCGTGGCTGCATCGGAAACCTGATTACTCCGGATGGTAAGCTCCTGATGGGATGTGTGCAGGGTATGGTAGAGATCAACTTGAAGTCCCGTTCCCGTGGAAAGGGTGAGTTTGCCGTCGAATATCATCAGTATAAGTTGGATGCCCCAGAGAGTGGGGTAATAGACAAGATTCTCTCTTTCTGTCTGGCGAAGGATGGCAAGATCTGGCTGGGCAGCAATGGCTATGGCTTGTATTGCTATAATTATAATAAGGAGGGAAAGACATACGTGAAGTCTTTCACCACAAATAATGGATTAGCCAACAATACCGTGAAGGGTATTGTAGAGGATAATCAGGGTATGTTATGGATAGCTACGGATAATGGACTCTCCATCTTCAATCCGAAGACCGAGACTTTCAGCAGTTATTCCCGTGAGGATGGACTGCTCAGTTCGCAGTTCTATTTCAATGGTGCCATCCGTGATGCCAAGGGTAAGATCTACCTGGGTACCGATGAGGGATTGATGGCTGTTACGGGTGTGAACCATGCTGTTCATAACGCAGCCAGACTGCGTTTTACCGAACTTCTGGTAGATAACCAGCCGGTTTTTGCCGGCAGCGATTATCTCGACGATGATATTTCCATAGCCAAAAGGTTGTGCATCCATGAGAGCGACAAGTCGTTTACGATCTTCTTTTCTGCCTTGAACTATGGCAGCGAGAGTCAGGGTGTGTATCTCTATCGTATGAAGGGATATGAGAACGATTGGGTTCAGTTGAAACCGGGGCAGCACAGTGTGCGCTATTCCACCTTGCCGGCAGGCAGCTATCAGTTTGAAGTGAAGTATATTCCTTCCTTCGATTCCAATAAGGAGCAGGTCATCTCCGTGGATGTCAAGGTGACTCCTTATTTCTGGAAGAGCTGGTGGTTTGTTTCCCTGGTGGTGATAGCCTTCATCGCCTTCCTGCTCTACATCTATACCAGCAGACTGGAGAAGATGCGCGAACGCGAGGTGGAGGAACTCTATCGTCCGATAGAGGCAGCCCTGAAGGATAGTGACGAACCGGGCAAGCTGCAGAGTCGAATCCAGCAGATTCTGGAGAACCAGAAGCGCTATCAGGATAGTCAGAAGAAGTCGATAGAGGCTGATAAGAAAAAGGTAGCCGAAAAGGAGCGTCCGTTCATGGATACCGTGATGGAGGTGATGGAGAGAAACTACGATAACTCGGAGTTCGGAGTGCAGGAGTTGGCCGATGAGATGCGGATGAACCGCAGCGTGCTCAGTAAGATGCTGAATGCTGAGGCTGGTCAGCCTACCGCCCAGTTTATCCGCAACTATCGTCTCGACATTGCAAAGAAGATGATTACTGAGAATGTGGCAAACCGGAATATCACGGAGATTGCCTATCGTGTAGGCTTCAATGATCCGAAGTATTTTACCCGTTGCTTTACCAAGCAGTATGGTGTGTCGCCTTCTTCCTATAAGGAATCGCTCGACGAGTAGGTGTGTTTGGAAGTATATAATTGTTAAGAAACCGAAATACAACAAGGAGTTGCTTGATTTAAGTCAAGCAACTCCTTGTTTTGTATGTGTGGGAGCACAACTAGTGGATAAGTGCGTAATAAACGGAAAAATCTACTGTTTATGCAGTTTGTCCACCTATTATTTACGTTTGTCCACCTACTTAATACTGATTAATTGTACTTTTGCCACCGAAAATTAACGATCAAACCGATTTGCGGTAACAGACAAACCGTTTGAAAATTAACAAACCAAAGAAAATTAGAATAAACAAAATCATAAACCTAAAAAGTTTTAAGCAATGAGGAAACAATTATTCTCTATGATGCTATGCCTAGGAGCTGTCGGTGGTGCTTCTTTCGTAACCCCGATGACCGCTATGGCTGCTGTAGCACAGGATCAGGTGATTACAGTCAAGGGACAGGTTGTAGATGATCAGGGCGAACCTCTGATTGGTGCAACAGTGAAGACCAAGGATGCCAAGACCGGTGCTGTAACAGATCTCGATGGTAACTTCGTGATCAAAGTAAAAGCTAACGCTACTCTTTTGGTTAGCTATATGGGATACAAGGAGCGCCAGGTTGCCGTTCGCAGCCGTGCTATCCTCGAACCTATCCAGCTTTCTTCAGACAACCAGTTGCTCGAACAGGTTGTCGTAGTGGGTTATGGTACCCAGAAGAAGGCAGACCTTACCGGTTCTGTAGCTATCGTCAATGCTGAGGAGATGAAGAAGGTGTCTAACTCCAACATCTCTACTATGCTCGAAGGTAAGGTAGCTGGTGTTCAGATTACATCCGACGGTCAGCCTGGTGCCGACCCAAGCGTACGTATCCGTGGTATCGGTTCTTTCGGTAGCACTGCTCCTCTTTATGTCATCGATGGTGTGCCAATGGGTACCACTATCCGTGATTTCTCTCCTAATGATATTGAGACCATCCAGATCTTGAAGGATGCTTCTGCGGGTGCCATCTACGGTTCTCGTGCAGCGAATGGTGTCGTTATCATCACCACCAAGAATGGTAAGAAAGACCAGCCTCTGAAGGTGAACTACTCTGGTTACTTCGGTGTTGACCAGATTCCTGGTGATGTATATGACGTGATGAACGCCGACCAGTATAGCAACTATCTGGGTCAGGCTTGCTCTAACTCCAATACTCCTCTGCCTGGTGGTTACAAGATGGGTGAGGATGGCAAGTATCACTTCCAGGATGCTACCAATACAAATTGGTTCGACGAGGTGTTTAAGACAGGTATCCGTCAGAATCACAACGTAGCCCTCAGCGGTGGTAGCTCACACAGTACTTAT
>OCLH01000065.1_pt1 | contig 18815 bp, 16 predicted proteins | sample 1495891 | NCBI WGS metagenome assembly OCLH01 (sample SAMN03418266, study PRJEB22391) | human gut metagenome | biome: human-gut; feature: organic feature; material: feces | host: Homo sapiens | place: Tanzania | collected 2013-01
GTGGCTCTGTGCTTGGCACTTGAGGTTTAACAGCAATTATTTCATCTTTCTTTTCCTCTTTGATTTTTGTTTCTTTTTGTTGTTCGTCTTTTTCCTCTGCCTTTGGCTCTTCTTGTTGTTCTTCATTTTCTCGATTGTGTTTCTTTTTTCTGATTTTATCTTTTATGAATGAGAATGCTTTAATCCAACGTTCCGGACTTAGAACGGCGGAATCGGAAGTCGCTTTCATCGTAAGAACCAAGCCTATCGGCAAGAAGACCAAGGAACTCAGCCACATACCGAACCACACGGGTATTTCGCCTTCCAAGGCTGCATTTTCGCCGATTTGTCCGAGTATATGATAAATTATGAAAGCGAGAGTGGAAATAACGACAGGCATTCCCAATCCACCTTTTCTTATAATCGCACCGAGCGGGGCACCGATAAAGAACAATATGAGGCAGGCTGCGGAAAGCGTGAACTTACGATGCAACTCTATTTGAAGCCTTCGTATGTATTCCATGTCGGATTTCATCTTCATCTTGTGGTTTTCGATTTCGCTTTGATAAAATTCCTCCCTTTTGTAGGCTATTTCCTCGAACTGTTTCTCTTGTTCCTTGCTTAATTTCCCGTTCTCGGCATATTGTTTTACGAAGTTTTCTCTGGCAAGTCTTCGTTCCTTTTCGATTTTATCGAATAACTCTTTCTTGATATAGGCTTCGTATTGTTCTTTTGCCGCAATCAGTGTATCGAGGCTTTGTTTCAGTTCAAAAACATCCAGCATCTTGTAGTGCCCGTCGTAGCGATTTTCATCTGTCTTTTGATATGCGAAATTGGAAATGTCGAACCGTATATTTTGTTCTTCGTATTGCATTCGTATCAAGGGATAAGTAAATGTGTTTTCTTCGTTTACGTTCTCATCGAAGGTGTATCCGGAAAATAAACGAAAGACCAAAGTGTTGCCGTTGTCGCTTGTGAACATCTGTCCGCTGTCTGCAACAGTTACATTGATGTTCCCCAAATCCTTACTGTGGTCATAGATGATAATGTCTTTAAGATAACGTCCTGTTTTGTCCTTTGCCCCGACTCTTATGGTATAGCCATCTATTTCCGTGTAGAACTCATTCGGTTTTATATTCAATGCCGGCTTCTTTGTCTTTATTTCATAGAGGATAAGCCTCAATTCGTTTGTGGCAGTCGGTATGACGTTGTTGGAAAATACGAATGCCAATCCGCAGAAGCAAAGAGATAATATTATCAACGGGCGGAAAATCCTCCATAAAGAAAGTCCGGAGGATTTCATTGCGACCAATTCATATCTTTCACCGAAGTTTCCCATCGTCATTATGGAAGCCAAAAGAATGGAAAGCGGCAAAGCCATCGGTACAAGGGTAGCACATGCGTATGCAAGCATTTTTGCGATAACCGTCCATTCCAATCCCTTGCCGACAATCTGCTCTATTTTTCGCCAAACGAACTGCAGGAGCAATACGAATACCGCTATGGAGAACGTAAGTCCCAAAGGTCCGAGATAAGATTTGAGTATATACTTGTCGAGTCTTTTCACTGTAACGCCGATTCAAGGAACAAAAGTACGACATTTATTTGTAACTTTGCCTTACCAAGAATGAATTTATCTCTTAAAGCAATACACTTATGCAAGCTACAAAAGAAAAAGACGAAACTTCAAAGGAATTCAAGTATATCATAGACGAATTTGCAGACATCAAAGTAATGCGTTATCGTTTCGATGCTTGGAATTCTTTAAGCCTTAATCAGAAGCATTTGATATACCATCTTTCCGAGGCGGCTCTTTGGGGCAGAGATATAATATGGCAACAGAATTGCAAATATAACCTTCCCATCAGAAAGGCTTTGGAAGATGTATTGATGAATTACAGCGGAGACAGAACAAACAAGCAATGGCAGGAATTTGAAGTTTATTGCAAAAGGGTGTTCTTCTCGAACGGGATACATCATCACTACGGAGAGGAGAAGTTTTTCCCTCTCTGCTCGAAGGAGTACTTCATCGAACTGCTCGAACAAAGCATGCAGAATTCCGAAAAGGCAAAGCATATCGAAGAAATAGCGGATTGGGTCTTCAATCCCTGCATTGCACCCAAGCGAAAGGAAACGGACAAAAGTAAAGATATAGTTGCGGAATCCGCCGTGGGCTTTTACAGCGGCGTAAGCAGAAAAGAGGTGGAGGAATACTATTCCGAATTTGTTCAATCCGACAAAGAGCGTCCGCTTTCGGTTGGTATAAACTCCGTAATGGTCAAATCGGAAAACGGCTTGGAGGAAAAGGTTTGCAAATCTGGCGGAGTGTATGGCAGAACGATAGATAAGATAGTGGAAAATCTGCGTAAGGCTCTTCCTTATTGCGAAAACGAAAAACAGAAACGACATACGGAGCTGCTTATTTCCTATTATACGACAGGTGATTTGAAGACTTGGGACGATTACAACATAGAGTGGGTGGAAGAAAACGAGGCTGAGGTGGATTATATATCGGGTTTCATCGAGACTTATCTCGATCCGCTCGGACGAAAAGCCTCATGGGAAGCTCTCGTCGATGTAAGAGACGGTGAGGCGACCAAACGTTGTGAGCTTTTGTCCCGAAACGCACAATGGTTCGAGGATAATTGTCCGATAAATCCTCTCTACAAGAAAACGGAAGTCAAGGGCATAAGTGCAAAGGTGGTAGATGCACTCTGTCTCGCGGGAGATAATTTTCCTACTCCGCCGATAGGCATCAATCTTCCGAACAGCGACTGGATAAGAAAGGAACATGGTTCTAAGAGTGTCAACATCGCAAATCTTGCTCATGCGTATGAGAATGCGGCAATGGAGAAACCGCAAAGCGTTTTGGCGGAGTTCGCATATACGGAGGAAGAGAAACTGAGGGCAAAAGAATATTCAACGCTTTCAAACGACCTTCACACCGATATGCATGAATGTTTAGGACACGGAAGCGGCAAACTTCTGCCTAAAACAGACCAAAACGCTCTCAGGGAATACTCTTCGACGTTGGAGGAAGCAAGAGCGGATTTATTCGCATTGTATTTCATGTTCGATGATAAGATGATAGAGCTCGGTTTGATACCGAACTTTGAAGTTGCAAAGGAGGCATACGATAGTTATATCCGCAACGGACTGCTCACACAGTTGACCAGAATAGAGGAGGGCAAGGATTTGACCGAGGCTCACATGCAGGCACGGAAACTGATTGCCGAATACGCATACGAAAATTCCGAAGCCGTTGCACGAAAGACAGAAAACGGCAAAACGTATTTCACCATTACGGATTACAAAGCACTGAGGAAAGTTTTCGGAGAGTTGCTTGCGATAATCCAAGACATAAAATCGACAGGCAATTACGCCAAAGGTAAGGACTTGGTGGAGAAATACGGGGTCAAAATCGACAAAGAGCTACACAAAGAAGTGATTGAACGTTATAGAAAACTCGATTTGCGAGCTTACGGCGGCTTTGTAAATTTGGAAATGGAAGCGATAAGAAACGGAAAGGGCGAAATTACGGACTACAAACTGCAATACCCCGAGAGTTTCTTATCTCAAATGCTTCATTACGGCAAAACGTATTCTTTTGATTGAGAAAAAACTTTCGGCAAGCGGCATGAACTTTTCATTGCATGCTGCTTGCCGGATTTTACCACCTGAAACCGAATGTGAACGACAAGCCTCCGAACGTAGGTTTGCCTGCCAAGCATTCTATTCCGTTGGTTCCATAATCAAAGTTCCATTCGCTGCCGGAGGATAAAGAGGCCATGCTGAATATAGGTAAAGCCATGCAGTTCAGATTGGCTCCTGCGAAGAACGTTTCGTTGAACTCGTATGTCGCACCGAGTGAAAAGGATACCCCGAGCATCAAATCTATATCTACATCTGTATCGGTACCAAGCTCATCAGGTATAAGAATAGTGTTTGTTTTCCTTTCCGTTTTCACATCTTTCTTATAGGCGAAAGAAATTACCTGCGACAATCCGAGACCTGCCGAAAGATATAACTTATCCGTTAACAGATATGAAAGCATCATGTGTTCTTGCATCATCATATAGGCATAGTCTTTCGATATGCTTACTTTTGCGAAATCATCTTCAAATTCCGCATCGAAACCGGACTTGAAGAAAGTGAGAAAATAATCTCTTCCGAAACCGAACTTATTGTTTCGCAATTCTTTTCTGTTTCCTCCATAAAAGGAAATGGAGGGACTGAAACCCTTATACTTGAAAGACTTCTGTTCCAAAATGCTTTGTCCGCAATCTATTAAAAAATCACCCTGTTCCTTGCTCAAATAATATCGAAAAGTCTCGAATTTCGTATCATGAAAGGTCATCATTGCTCCCACGGAGCAGCCATATCTCATATCGCCGTCCCATGCGACAACATAAATTTGGGAAAACAAACCTGTCGATACGCCCAACAGCAAGGATAAAAGTAGTAATTGCTTTTTCATTCTAACTTTGTTTTTGTTCTTATGTTTACTTTTTAATATCTGCAAAGATACACTTTTAATCCGATACGGCAAATGAAATTCACAATTATCCGTTTATCTTGTATGAAATTCGATATAAAATCCCTGAAATATTTGTTTCAACGGTACGAAATCAGACCTGCACGAAACCATTTGCCGACAAACACATTACGAATCGGCGTTTGACCGAAACGAATCGGCGGAATAATTTTTTCTTTCGGCGTTTCATTTTGTCGAAACTGCGTTCGGCTTCGGTATGTGTTGCAAGATGTTATCTATTGTTCGGATTAGTTGCCCTTATTGCCAATTTTCCATCTGTTAATGCTCATGCAAAAGCGTATTAAATGTATTTTGGCTTGCTCCGGATTGGCAACAATAGTGAGAATTATATCGATGTGGTATGTGAATTTGCTATATACCCTTTGAAAGTCGGAAAGAGATAGAGCAAAATACACAAAGAGGCAAAGAAAAATGTCTCCTAAATCATTATTGTTTGATTTCGACAAAGACGGCTGTGCCAAACATTTGACACAGCCGTCTTTCTTTGTATGCAAAGTACTCGGGCTTACTTATACTCCTTGCATTCGATTTCTTTGTTCAAGAACATGGTTGCATTCATTGCCAAAGCACCCATTTCATCTTCACCCGCATATACTTCAACCGGAGCAATGAACTTAACTCTTTCGATAACTTCATCATCAAAAGGTTTTCCCTTTGCAATACCTCCCGTAAGAATGATGGCATCGACCTTTCCGCTCAACACCGTTGCAGCCGCTCCGATTTCTTTTGCCACTTGGTAAGCCATTGCAGACTGAATGAAAGCGTGTTCTTCGCTTCCTGCTTTTGCCTTTGTCTCCACTTCGTAAGCGTCATTGGTTCCGAGGTAAGCCACAAAGCCGCCTTCTCCCACAATCATCTTCTTTATTTGTTCTTTTGTGTACTCACCGCTGAAGCAAGCGTTCACAATATGATTTACAGGAAGGGAACCTGTTCTTTCAGGAGAGAAAGGACCTTCTCCGTCCAAAGCTTGATTGACGTCTATAACCAAACCCTTCTCGTGAACCCCCACGCTGACACCGCCGCCTAGGTGAACGACAATCAAGTTGAGGTCTTCGTATTTCTTGCCGTGGTCTTTTGCATAACGTCTTGCAATAGCCTTTTGATTAAGTGCGTGGAATATGCTTTGACGAGGGAATTTCGGATGTCCGCTCACCCTTGCAAGGTCGTGCATCTCATCGACGACAACAGGGTCTGCAATAATTGCCTCCACACCATTAAGGGACGAAGCTATGTCATGAGCAATCAAGCCGCCCAAGTTGCAGGCATGTTGTCCCGAAACACCTTTTTTCAAGTCCTCGAGCATTGCTTCGTTGACTCTCCACACTCCCGAAGAAATAGGTTTCACCAAACCGCCTCTTCCTACTATGACCTTGAAATCCTTAATGTCGAAACCTGCCTCCTTAACCTCTGCAAGCACAATGTTCTTACGAAACTCATATTGGTCGGCAATGCATGCGAATTTTCCAATCTCATCAGCCGAATGCTTGATATTCTTTACAAACAGCTGATTTTCCTCATCATATACGGCTATCTTGGTCGATGTCGATCCAGGATTTATAGCCAAAATCAATTTTCTTGAATCCATATCTATGAAATTTGTTATTCAATATCCTTATGTTTCGAGGTTGCAAAGTTAACCCAAACTTTTGTATTCACACATATTGCTATCTGCTAAATTTGAAAACATCGGTGCTTACATATCGAAAGACCCGGGTCTTTCACCCCAAAAGACCTAGGTTTTTTACCCCAAAAGACCCGGGTCTTTTGTACTCTTTGCTCCGAGGAAAATTTCATACATACCGTTTTTATTCCGTTTGAAGGGGATTTTCGAGGAAATTACCGCCCGAACCGTCCCGTTTTCTTCCTTGATTTCCTTTTGAAAAGTATGCACTTCTCGTAAAGATTTCGGTTTGTCATCTATGATTTCCGGTTTTGTAGCAAAGCACATTTTTATCTCGGCAATAGGTTCGGTAATTGTTTTTTTTGTAATTTTGAAACTTGAAGAACACACCGAAATGTCCTTGAAGAGTACCTTACAAACTTTATCGCTGCAAGCGAAGTTGAAGAAAATCAAGCGTGAAAAGAAGGCTTGCGGAATGGCAGAGGCCAAGTCCGTGGGCTTTGTCTGCTTCTTTGAAGAGGAACAGCAGTGGAAAGAAATACAACCTGCGGTTAGGAAATTCCAATCCTCGGGTGCGAAAGTCATGGTACTCGGAATATATCCCGAAAAGGTGAAGCCGTTATGGTATGTGGAGACCATGAATACCGTGATGTGCAGTTTGTCGGAATTCGGCATGATGGGGCTGCCAAAGGGTCAAAAGGTGAACGAATTCATCAAAGAGAGGTTTGACATACTTATTGATTGCGACCTGTCGGGACACTTCTCGACCGACTATATCTGCCTTTTGTCTTGTGCAGGCTTCAAGGTGGCAAACGATACCGAAAAGAACAGAAAGCATTTCGATTTGTTGATAAACATGGAAGAAGAAACGGAGTTGGAGAATTACATCACCCAAGTCCTCTTTTATATCTCCAAATTCAAGAGAAAGGATAATATATGAAAAAATTCGACTTACAAGGAACGGGGGTTGCCTTGGTAACGCCTTTTCATAAACAGGGAAATATAGATTTCACAGCTTTCGGCAACCTTATCGAGCATACGATAAGCGGAGGCGTGGATTATCTCCTTTGTCTCGGCACGACGAGCGAATATCCCACGTTGAGCAAACAGGAAAAGATGGCAATAGTGGAATACACCATAGAGAAGGTGGAAAACAGGGTGCCAATCGTTTTGGGAATGGGCGGAAACGATACCCGCAGTCTTGTGGATGAGATAAGAAAAACGGATTTCAGTTCCATTGCTGCCATACTTTCGGTTGCTCCTTACTATAATAAACCGAACCAAAAGGGACTTTATACCCATTTCAAGGCTGTTGCGGAAGCCTCCGATGTGCCTGTAATTCTCTATAACGTACCGGGAAGATGCGGAGTTAACATTTCGGCAGAGACTTGCGTGCAGTTGGCAACCGACTTTCCTAATATAATAGGAATAAAAGAAGCTTCCGGAAACATATCGCAGTGTATGGACATTCTCATGAACAAACCACAAGGCTTTACCGTTGTAAGTGGTGAAGACGCATTGGTATTGCCGCTTATGGCATTGGGAATGCAGGGGGTTATTTCCGTAACTGCAAACGCTTTTCCGAAACAAATGAGCGAATTGGTGAACCATTGCTTGAAGTCGAACATGAAAAAGGCAAGAGCTGTTCATGAAAAGTTGCTTCCTTTCTCCAAGGCGATTTTTGAAGAAGGCAATCCTGTCGGAATAAAAGCCGCATTGGAAATCATGAATATCGCATCATCTAATTTGAGACAGCCGCTTGTAAAGGCATCGAAGCCGCTTCAAACAAAGTTACAGACAATCATAAACAACATAAACTAAACATAAGAATGGTAGAATATAAAAAACTCGGCTTGGTAAACTCGAGAGAGATTTTTGCCAAGGCAATGAAAGGCGGTTATGCGATACCCGCTTTCAATTTTAACAACATGGAGCAAATGCAGGCAATCATTCAAGCCTGTGTTGCACAGAAAAGCCCCGTTATATTGCAAGTTTCGTCAGGTGCGAGGAAGTATGCGAACCAGACTTTGCTAAGATACATGGCACAAGGAGCCGTGGAATATGCGAAGGAATTGGGTTGCAACATTCCGATAGTACTGCACCTTGACCACGGCGACAGTTTCGAGCTTTGCAAATCCTGCATCGAATACGGCTTTTCTTCTGTCATGATTGATGGTTCTTCGCTTCCATACGAAGAAAACGTCGCATTGACCAAGAAAGTCGTAGAGTACGCTCATCAATATGACGTTACCGTGGAAGGGGAATTGGGAGTCCTCGCAGGCGTTGAGGACGAAGTATCGGCAGAACACAGTTCCTACACGAGACCTGAGGACGTCGAGGACTTCGTAAAGAAAACCGGTGTCGATTCTCTTGCTATTTCCATAGGTACATCTCACGGAGCTAACAAATTCCGTCCTGAACAATGCACCCGCAATGCAGAAGGAATATTGATACCGCCGCCATTGCGTTTCGACATTTTGGAAGAAGTCGAGAAAAGAATACCCGGCTTCCCTATCGTTTTGCACGGTTCATCTTCCGTACCGCAAGATCAGGTCAAAATCATAAACCAATACGGCGGAGCATTGAAAGATGCCATCGGAATACCTGAGGAGCAATTACGAAAAGCTGCTAAATCGTCCGTATGCAAAATAAATATAGACTCCGATGGCCGTTTGGTCATGACGGCAACGATAAGAAAGATAATGCACGACAAACCTGCGGAATTCGACCCTCGTAAATATTTGGGACCTGCAAGAGATAACTTGAAACTCATGTACGAGCATAAAATAGTTGACGTTCTCGGTTCTGCCAATAAAGCATAACCGATAAGTGAACACAAAGAAAAAGACAGTCGGAATTTTTATCCGACTGTCTTTTTTTATATCCACGATTTTCGTTACATGGATTCGTTACTTCCTTCCTAACTTACATGTTTCCGCTTAAAAAATAGGAATACCCAAAGAGATTTCCAAAGGCATTTGTTTCAAGGTTTCATCGGCGCTGATTGTCGTACTCTTTCTGTCTTTTATCGTCATATCTATGTCGAATGCTCTCAACCGATATGTAGCGGTAAGAGTAACTCCCTTAAAGAATAATCTTACGCCCATAGGTACGTAAAAACCGTATTGTGCTATCGTGTAATCATAATACATGGCGTTTCCCGGTTTTGCCTTGTCTATTTTCACGGCAGTGTAATCGAATCCGAATCCGGCAAACAGGTTAACCCCGTTATTTCTGTTCTTCGTGAAGAAAATGCTTCCGCCCAATGCAAAGTCCATATTGAAAGAATACATACTCGACCTTACGTCTCTGTCCGTGCTGTTCAAAGCATTGCCTTCTTTATCCGTAGGAGCGTAAGTATATGTCCTGAAACCATAATATCCGCCAAAGTTCCATGCTCTGTAAAAGTAAGACTTGCTGCCGAAAATGCTTCTGTAACCAAGACCTATTCCATACTTCGGCATTTTTGCTCCTATTTGGTCTCCTATATTCTTATTCTTATCCATGGTAAGGAATGAAAAATAAAAATCCATCAAGAAATCGGAATTTGAAGAACTCTCATCGATTTCTTCATCTTCTGCTTCGTAGGACATAATCACTTTGTCCGTCGTTTCGTTCTGAGCCGCTGCAAATGCGAACGGCGATACAAGCAAAGCAACCAGACAAATGGCTGTTGCAATCCGCTTTAAGTTCAATGTCTTCATATTTCTACTGTTTTTTATTGTTATTTTCATTTGAATATACGATGCAAAGATACTATATTTTCCCGAAAAACTGCCTGCTCCAAAAGGAACAGGCAGAAGAATCAATAACATTAAACAAAATACTTTGATGACTACACATTCAAAAACTTCACAATATCTTCGTTCACGGTGCTTATGCCTCCCATGTTGAACTCTTTTTGCAAAACCCCAAGCACATTCGGACTGAGAAAAGCAGGAAGCGTAGGACCGAGATGAATATTCTTCACACCCAAAGACAACAATGCCAAAAGCACTATGACAGCCTTCTGCTCGTACCATGCTATGTTATAAACGATAGGAAGTTCGTTTATACTCTTTAATCCCAAGGCTTTTCTCAACTCGTCGGCTATGATGACAAGAGAGTAACTATCATTACACTGTCCAGCATCGAGCACTCTCGGAAACTCTTTATTCGGCTTCAAAGGCAGTTTGTTGTAACGGTACTTTGCACAACCCGCCGTCAATATAATGGAATCCTCACCGAGAGCCTTTGCAAAATCACTATAATAACTCCTCGATGCCATTCTTCCGTCGCAACCTGCCATCACGACGAAGCGTTTCACATCTCCCCTCTCAATCGCCGCAAGGATTTTATCCTTTAACATCAACACTTGGTTATGAGCAAACCCTCCGACTATCTTTCCCTCTTCTATCTTTTCGGGAGGAGGACACGTCTTGGCATGATTTATCAGTTGAGAGAAATCTTTGACCTTCGTTACAGGGTCTTGCGATATATGCTTCGCACCCGGGAAACCGCAAGAACCTGTTGTGTAAATACGGTCTTTGTAAGACGCCGTGGCTCTTGGCGGAACAATGCAGTTGGAGGTGAAAAGAACAGGACCATGGAACGTCTCGAACTCCTCCTTCTGCCGCCACCACGCATTGCCATAGTTTCCTCTGAAATGCTTGTACTTCTTGAAATAAGGATAATAATGAGCCGGCAACATCTCGCTGTGAGTGTAAACATCGACACCGCTGTCCGCACTCTGTTCCAACAACTCTTTCAAATCCATCAGGTCATGCCCCGAAATCAATATACCGGGACGATTGCCCACCCCTATATCGACCGTTGTCATCTCAGGATTTCCGAAAGTCGAAGTATTGGCTTTATCCAACAAATACATAGCCTTCACACCGGCTTCCCCCGTCCCCAAAGTCAGAGACACCAATTCCTCCTGCGAAATATCCCCTCTTCTGACCTCGGATAAAGCATTTTCAAGAGCAGCATAAACAACCATATCCTCAAAGCCAAGCCTTTGAGCATGCTTCAAGTAAGCCGCCATGCCTTTCGCTCCATATATTATAAGTTGTTTCAAACTCCTTATATCCTCATTCTTTTCAGCCAACACACTCGTTCGCTCCGGAGAAGGTTCACCCTTGCTTAATTTAAGATCATCAAGGTACAAGCCCTTGCTTTTTGCCTTGGAGACAAGATTCTGCTTTTTGCTTTTTACTTTGGCAAGCTTGCATTTTATCGCCTCCACATCGAAATTCGCATTCGTGATTGTCGAGAAAAGAGAATCCGTAATCAACCGGCTTGCCTCCACATCCTCCAAATCGGACTTTCGCAACCTGTCATTGATTGCAGCCAATTCCATCACCTCGAAAACGAGACAATCCAAAGCAGAAGCCAATTCTTCGCTCTTGCCGCATACTCCGACAACCTTACAGCCCTTACCGCCGGCTGTTTCCTGACATTGATAACAAAACATGATAATAGATGTTTTAGGGTTAATAAAAGCCGCAAGTCGAGAAAGACAACACCCGCCAATCCCGCTGCGGAAAACAACTAATCAACACCTCTGCCGTTCCGTTTGTTCAACCTGACGAGAATAAAACAGCGATTCGATAAAATGAAACGCCGAAAGAATTTCTCCAAACGCCGTTCTGCCGAACTGAAACGGCGTTTTGCCGTCAATGAAATGTTGTCGTGCGAAAACCATTATACACAATGTATTTCAAAAGTGTTCAAACTTACCCCTGCAAGCAAGCCGAATAAGGCAGAGACTTTATATACCGTTCCATGAAATCCCAATCCGGATTACTTCCGGCATCTTTTTTTTGGAGAAAAGTGAGAACGCATGTATCATTTTTGCGAAAGAAACATGCGTTATAAGGAAATGGGATACGCAATTATCCATGCGTATCCCAGTCTGTTAACGTAAGTATTCGATATCAGTGCCTTTTGCAAAAAGATGCAATACACACTTCGTTATCTCTTTGCCTTGGTGATATACAGTCAAACCATAATCGGAGAAAGAAAACCCCATGCTATCTGTTCCGCAACCTCTGAATTCAATGCAAGAAGAAGAGGCTCTTACAATCCGCATTCGCTTTGGGGACATTTGCACGTTAGTTCTCCATATCGGATGAACACCATCTTCATTAAAGATTGTAACCGTATATCCGTCGGATTGTGTTATGGAGTTTTCTATCTTGATTTTCCTATGGCAATTATAATTGTGTCCGGATACGTCAATACCATTATGATAACGTATATGGTCGGAAGATAAAAACTCGATATACCCAGCAGAAGGAGTATTGTTGCCTGCTAATATGTCATCAATAAAACTCATTGCATTCTCACTTTAAACACAATTCTACTTTCTAGCATAATTTGTAGCAGACGTCCAAGAAGATCATCTACTTCAGGAGTCGAATCCACGAAAATTTCAGTGAACAGATTAACTACGCCATTTTCATCAATGCTTGCCTTTAAGCACTTTATCTCATAATTCATTTTGTTGACTAATTCCAACACTTTTTCTTTTTCATCTGAAGAAACAGTATAGATTTTCGGCATACAAATTCGCAGAAACTGTTTGTCATTAGTATCATCTTCAATGATGAAGACGCATCCTTGATACGAAAAAATCAATCCAACAGGTGTTTCTGTGAATTTAACGTTCTGGCTCGTGAGCCAATCTTTGTATATTTGCATAGTATAACAAATTTTGTACCTCCCTTCAATGCCTAAGAGATGTAACTAAAAAATAAAGCGTGGCACTGAAATGCTACATTCTAAGTCGGAGGCCGTAGGAAGTGCCTTTTATCAGAGGATGTAGAACAGCAGCCCACGCCGAGGCGTGAAAACCACTATGCTGTCTCTCTGAAAAAGTCTTGAATTTCCTACGTTCCCGACTTTGAGATAAGCATAACGCTTCTTTAATTCAAAAAACGGAAAGGGTATAAACCCGAACCGATGGCAAAAATACGAAATATTTTGTATCAGAACGGCATTCCACGAGATATTTTTCAAGTTGCTGAATCGTTAATCGTTGTTCTTTCCGTGGTATTCGGCGGTTTCGGGGACGGAGAATTCGTCTATGCGGAAGTCTATGTTTGCTTTATGGGCTTGGGATAGCTGGTACTTTCGCATGATTCGGTATTCTTTTCCGTCTTTGAGCAGCCTTGCTCCGGTCTGATGAAATCTGAACGGTATGTTCGCCTCCACACATTGTCGTCTCAGGGAGAGTACCCAATCGTAATCGCACACTCCGGCTTCCGTCCCGCTTTCTCCGCCGGTGGAGACTTCCTCTATGCTTTCGTTAAGGTAGGGTGTAAGGTCGATATGTTCGAGAAGCGGGGCGGCAATTATGCTTTTGTGCTTTATGGGCAGGGCATTGAAAACAGGCAGGCGGTAATCTGCCATTTGTTGGTTCTCCACTGTGCAACCGACAAGCACGTTCTCGTATCCGTCTTCCCAATCATCGGGAAGACACTGCATGAAGCGGTCGATGCGTTTTGTGAAGAAATAGAACCAAAGGTCTTTTCTCCGGCGTATCATCTGCCAACATTCATCTCGCCAAGGGTCTGCGTCTTTCAAAAGGAAATCGGAGGTGAAGCATGTGAAGACGACTTTGCCGCTTTCTATCTTCCATGATTTGTCCCTCCTGCGTCGTATCGGCAGATAGAAGTTCGATGTCTTTCGAGCCAAAGATGAGGCAATTCCACTGCTGTACATCGTATCTTGTCGATAGACATAGCAGTGCCGACAGCCCGGGCTGATTTTTGTGCAGCCGTGCCATGGATTCCAACTTGCATATATCTCTCGATGCTCTGCCATTTCTTGAAACAAAAGTACGAATATTTACCGTTTCATCGATATTCCGACCCGTCTTTTCTCATTTGGCATGGTTGTTTTCTGTCATAAATTCAATCTGAGGAACTGCTTCGTTTTCATATCTTTTCGTCAGGGCGAAAATGAAACGCCGAAAGAAAAAATCATAACGCCGTTTCGCCGGATTTTTTCGGCGTTTTAATTTCGCGAATCGGCGTTTCGTTGGGAAGGAAAGGGCAGTTGCCGTGAAGCAAATTCTTGTTACCTTTGCAAAGAACTTGTTTTTAATTGGCTGTTCATGGAAAAGGGAAGAGTGTTTTTGTTTCCTACCCCTATCGCTCAGGGTGATGTGGAGGATTGTTTGCCGAGAAAGAATGCGGATTGTTTGAAACAATGCGATTGTTTCGTGGTCGAGGAGTTGCGGACTGCAAGAAGGTTCTTGCGAAAGGCGGGTTATGACAGGAGTTTCGAGGAGACGGAGTTCTTTCTTCTTAACGAGCATACGAAAGATGAGGTGGTGAATGAGTATTTGCGTCCTTTGCGTGAGGGGAAAAACGTAGGTGTTATGTCGGAAGCGGGTTTGCCTTGTGTGGCTGACCCGGGTGCGAGGTTCGTTGCTTTGTGTCAGAGAGAGGGATTCGAGATTGTGCCTTTCGTCGGGCCGTGTTCGTTGATGATGGCTTTGATGTCGAGCGGTTTTAACGGTCAGTCGTTCGCTTTTGTCGGTTATCTGCCTGTCGAAAAGTCTGCCAGAATGAAGAAGATACGGGATTTGGAAACATCGGCATACAGGTTCGCTCAAACGCAGATATTCATCGAGGCACCGTATCGCAATAATCATTTGTTCGAATCGCTGCTTGCGGTTTGCAGGGGTGAAACTTTGCTTTGCGTTGCGGCGGATATAGGCGAGCAAAGCATGGAAATACGCACCAAGTCCATAAATTCTTGGCGTAAAGAGGGCATGGATTTGAATAAAAGGAACACGGTATTTTTGATAAGCAAACAATAGGAGGACAGATGAATAAACCTTTGGCGGAAATCCTGCGTCCGCATTCTTTGAACGAGTACATAGGTCAGAAGCATTTGATAGGGGAGGGGGCAATTCTTCGTAAGGCGATAGAGGAAGGTAATATCCCGTCCATGATTCTTTGGGGACCTCCCGGGGTCGGCAAGACTACTTTGGCGAACATAATAGCCAATACTTTATTTGCCGACTTCTATCGGCTTTCAGCCATAAACAGCGGTGTGAAAGAGGTCAGGGAGGTTATCGAGAAAGCGAAAAAAAGTAATAATGCGATATTGTTCGTAGATGAAATCCACCGTTTTTCAAAGAATCAGCAGGATTCTCTGCTCGGAGCGGTGGAACAGGGTGTGATAAGGCTGATAGGTGCAACCACGGAGAACCCTTCCTTCGAGGTAATCTCTCCTTTGCTCTCGCGTTGTCAGGTATATATCCTTCGCAGCTTGGAAAGAGAGGATTTGTTGAAGATAATAAGTCGTGCAACCGATTATTACCAAACGTCTTCGGGTAGAAAGATAGAGGTGAAAGAGCCTGAGGCTTTGTTGAGAATAAGCGGCGGTGATGCGAGAAAGTTGATGAATGCGATGGAATTGGTGGTTTCGCAGCTGAAAGGAGACTGTGTAATCGACAATGCGACGGTTTGTTCCATTGTTCAGCAGAATTTGTCCATGTATGATAAGAAGGGCGAGAACCATTACGATATAATATCCGCTTTCATCAAGAGTTTGCGAGGTTCGGATCCCAATGCGGCGGTTTATTGGCTGGCAAGAATGATTTCCGCCGGTGAAGACCCGTTGTTTATTGCGAGAAGAATGCTGATTCTTGCCTCGGAGGACATAGGTAACGCCAATCCGAATGCCCTTTTGTTGGCAAATGCCTGCTTCGATGCGGTGAATAAAATAGGCTATCCTGAGTGCAGGATTATTCTTTCGCAGACTGCGGTCTATCTTGCGACAAGTCCGAAGAGCAACTCGACATATCTTGCAATCGACAAGGCATTGGAGATTGTCGAACAAACAGGAGATTTGCCTGTTCCTTTACACATCCGCAATGCTCCCACGAAGTTGATGAAGGAAATAGGCTATGGCAGGGACTATATGTACTCTCACGACTATGCGGGACACTTCGTGCAGCAGCAATTCATGCCTGACGCTTTGCAAACATTGGAATTGTACACCCCGTGCGACAATGACAGGGAGCGAAAGACGAGGGAACAACTCAGAGCGATGTGGCAGGGTGTTTATAACTACTAACAATCGAGTATGAAGAGAGTTTTTGAATTTTTAGATGCTTTGCAGCAGAATAACGACAAACCTTGGTTCGATGCGAACAAGGCTTGGTATTTGGAGGTCAAGAATTATTTCGATGGTTTCGTTGCCGAACTCATCGAAAGGATAGAGGTCTTCGATGATTCGATATACGGCTTGAATGTATCGGACTGTACGTACAGGATATATAGGGACGTAAGATTTTCAAAGGACAAGACACCTTATAAAACCCACTTTTGTGCATACGTTTGTCCCAAAGGAAAGAAATCAGGCTTCGGAGGGTATTATTTTCATTTGGAAGCAGAGGGTGGAAACTACATAGGGGCAAATCTGTTGGGTACGGGAGTGGTCTGCATGCCTAATCCGGTTATTCGAAGCATCAGAGAAGATGTCTATTCTCTTTATAACGAGTTCGAAGACATCGTAACACATTCGGGAGACTTTCGTTTGGATATGTCAAGCAAAATGAAAGTGGGTCCGAAAGACTTTCCGAAAGATTGCGAAGCACGTGAGTATTTGAAATTGAGGGATTTTCTTTTGTCCAAAACCATAAGCAGAGATTTTGTTTTGGTAGATAATCTTGCGGAAAGACTTGCAAACGAGTTTGAAAAGACAAAACGTTTCAATGATTTCATCAACCGTGCCATTGCAGCGAGAAAGGAGTGAATTATGGGTGGAATCAGTTCTGTATTATTGCCCGCTGCGAATGTGAGGCTTGAAAACACGATTGCATTCAATCCCTCTTTGTTTTCGTTTGGCGATAAATTGATTCTTGCTCCCATGCAAGGATTGACTTCTTTGTTCTTTCGCAAGGCTTATCATGAGTGTTTTCCTGCCTGTATCGACTATGCAATCAGTCCTTTCGTGTCTGTAACGGACGGTAATGCCGATGCACAAAGCAGAAAGTTCAGAGATTTGTTCCCTTATGACAATGAAAATTCGTTGCCACTCGTTCCGCAGTTGCTCGGCAGCGAAGCGGAAGGGATAGTCCGCTACGCAGAAGTTCTGAGCGAACTCGGATATCGCTCTTTCAACATAAACTGTGCCTGTCCTGCCAAATGTGCGGTAAAACACGGCAGAGGAGCCGCTTTGTTGAAGGACTTGAAACACTTTGACAGTTTTCTTTATGGTGTATTCAAGGAAGTGAAACAATCGGTGTCCGTCAAAATCCGTATAGGCTTCGATTCAAAAAACGATATTGCTTCTTTGGCAGATGTTCTCAACGCTTACCCTTTGAAATCCGTCATAATACATCCGCGATTGGCTGTAAACCTTTATGAAGGCAGTCCCGACCTTGAAGCATTCGGCTTTTTGATGGAGCGATTGAACAGCAGGGTGATTTATAACGGCGATATATTTTCATTGGACGATTTCTTGAAAATCAGAAACCGTTTTCCGACGATAAAGGACTTCATGTTGGGACGCGGAATACTGCGAAATCCTTTCCTTGCGGCAGAGTTGAAAGGGGTGAATTTTGAAAGAGGATTGCTCGAAACGTTTTTCTTCAAATTGGAAGACTATTATCTGAGATTGTTCCTCGAATCCGATGCCATGGAAGAGAGTTGCTACTCTGCGGAGAAAAAGGATAAAATAGCAAAAGCCCTTTCCGATAAGATGAAAGAGCTTTGTAAATATATGTTTCGGGAACAATTCGCTGCGATTGCCGCAACCGAAGATTTGGAAGAACTGAATACTATCGTATCTCGAATGTTCCGATGATGTTATGGTCTTGATACTTTCCTAAGAACATTATTTTTTTCAAAGTAGTAAGGTATAAAGTTCGGAAGAACGGCATTTTGTTCTTCTTGGTGTCGTATGCCTTGCTCCAACGATAGCTTCCATCGGAGAATATCTGCACGAAATTCACCTGAGTGCGGAGTTTGTCGGCATTGTAACACTTCTTCGCAAAGAACGAATTGCCATCGTAATTCTTTATGTGGTCATTGAACATTATGTATATGCCGTAACGGTCGCGGGTCATAGCGAAAGAATTGTAGGCTTCGAAGCCTGCGTAATCTTTTTGGCGTTTCGGAATATAAGCATTGCCGGAAACGATGCCGCTTTTATCGATATTTGTGATTATAAGGTCGCGATAATAAACTGCTTCTTCGCCTGTCGGTTTGTCTCCACGCCTTTTGGGTGGAATGATGTGCGATTCGAACTTTTGTTCGCCTATCATGATGAGATTGCCTCCTACCATGGGAACAAGGGATTTGACGTATGATGTCATGTTTGAGGGTTTCGGCAATCCTTCTCCGACCATCTCGTCATTCTCGTACTCTTTGAATTCGGAGGTCGAGGATTTCTTCAAATAGCCTCTTCTTTTGTCGTACATGAAAGCAAAACTGCCGATTGCGAGTGTGGGATTGTCGTTTGCGGTTCCATAATAACCTGCCATCAAATAGTCATCTTCCATATTGAAAGCACATTTGATGTCGGTAGGCCAAGCCTTTTCCAACTGCTCTTGGTGCATTCTTTCTTCATATCGGGTAAGCCATATAAGGTGAGCCTTATCGTCCGTATGCTTTACCTTTTTCGCTGTGGAATAAGACCGAATGGCAAGAAGGA
>OCLH01000069.1_pt1 | contig 18726 bp, 9 predicted proteins | sample 1495891 | NCBI WGS metagenome assembly OCLH01 (sample SAMN03418266, study PRJEB22391) | human gut metagenome | biome: human-gut; feature: organic feature; material: feces | host: Homo sapiens | place: Tanzania | collected 2013-01
TTGCAGCAGCGACGATGAGGAACCGGAGGAGCCTCTTGTCGCCACTGTTGCCGCAGAGGATGCGAGCCGATGGCTGCGTGCCTGGCTTCACCTCCGTGATACTTGCCTTCGCCTGCTTCAGCCGCAGCGTTCCCATCTTATGCGGATAGCGAGCCCACACATCGGCTCCCGGCAGCACCCTACCCGTCAGGGCAAGCTTCACCACAGGCTGCCCCTCCACCTCTTTCAGGTAGAGGAAAGCCCCCGTATTGATGGTGCCCGGATAGCGGTTCGGGGTGAAGGTAATCTGCACCTGGCAGGTATCGCCCGGCTGCATCACATCACCCTTTACGAAGGAACGGGTACATCCACAGGTGGTTCGCACCTGCGAGATGTGCAGTACCTTCCTGCTCACGTTCTTACCTACGAAGGTAAAGGTGCGAGGCGCATCATCCTCGGTCATCGTACCGGCATCTATCAGAGGATGCTCAAACTTCAGCAATTCCTTCTGGGCATTCACCGTAACAGGCAAAGCCAAGAAGAAAGCCGATAGGAAAGCAAATATCTTCATATTACATCCAACCATTGTTGCCTGCACTCTTGCGAACCGTTACTACCACAGTCTGGCTGGTGCCGTCGGCAGCAGTTACGGTGAGCGATGTACTACCCGCAGCGAGACCCTTCACGATGAGCATCTTGCCATCTACGGTAGCAGAAGCTACGCTGGTATTGGCAACCGAGCAGGAGTAACCCTCGGTCTGACCTGCGAAATAAGCAGCAAGGTTGAGAGTAGTAGTCTTCTCGATACCCACATACATATTAGGCAGCTTCATCTCCGAGCTGAGTTCCTTGTTCAGGATACCGTTCAAGAGCTGAGCCGCATCAATCAGACCCGCACCCATCTTGCCGATATACTTGGAAAGCTCGATGGTCTCAGGCGAAGCACCCACGGTGGTATGGTTCATGTAATAAGTCTTGGTAGCACCATTCTGATAATGGCTATCCAGATCCTTCACCGATTTCTTCATCAGAGAGATGAAGTCAGCTGCACGATAGTGACGGTTCTGCTTGACAGCATAGGCAAGACCCAAGGCAGCCACACCCGATACGTGAGGACAAGCCATAGAGGTTCCCTCCATATAACCGTATGCAGGCTGACCGTTCTTTACCAAAGTAGAGAGCACGGCACCCTTCTGCTCGCCAGTCTCAGCCCAATATTCATCCTCTGTCTCACCAATCTTACCATAGTATTCCAGGTCACCGCCCGGAGCACTCAAGGTTACGAGCGAACCGAAGTCGGTATAGCAGGCAGGAGTATAATCGGCAGCCAGCGACGCTACGCTCACACACTTGGAGTAAGCACCAGGGAATGCAGGATTGCCCGCATACTCATTACCGGCAGCAAAGACAGCAATACCGCCATCGATTACGCCATTTGGCGAACCAGCATTGTTGATGAAGTAATCCAGCGCTTCCTTCTCCAGCGGATAGGTCTCAGCCCATTCCTTCTCGGTAGCAGGTCCAGGAGTGTAACCACTCAGCTCGCTACTCTCAGAAGAATTGTAACCCCAGCTGCACTGCAGGATGACAGCACCATTGTCGGCAGCATACTTGATGGCTCTCGCCTCTCCTGCCAAGGTAACACTGTTCTGACCGGAGAAGATCTGGCAAGACATGATCTTGACGCCGGAGTTTGGAGTACCATCACCACCAGCCACACCGCTCACGCCGATACCATTGTTGTTGGCAGCAGCGATGGTTCCAGCTACGTGGGTACCATGACCAGAATCATTGGCATCCGACCAGGTGATGTTTCCGCTCTCCTCAACGAAGTTATATCCGTGGAGGTCGCCATCATAACCGTTTCCGTCGCCATCAGCCTTCGCACCCTGGGAAGTTTCTCCCGGATTGCACCACATGTTAGGCGCCAAGTCAGGGTGAGTGTACATCACGCCCTCGTCGAGCACAGCCACGATGATGGAAGGATCGCCTACGCAGGTTTTCCAAGCCTCAACGGCATTCACATCACATCCAGCCTCAGCACCAGCCTGATTATCGTTGAGATTCTCGAAGCCATAGTTGCCGGCGCCCAGATTGCGATAGTGCCACTGATAAGCGAAGCCTGGGTCGTTAGGCTCACCTGATGCAGCCGCACGGGTTGCCTTCTGCTGAAGCGCCTTGTCACTGAGATAGATGCGCTTGCTATCGGTATTGTAGGCACGCTTGATGCGACCATTGGTCTGCACCTTGGTAACTTCGCCCAACTGCTTCAGGCGCTCTGCGGCAGCCTTCAGGTCGGTGCTCTTGTCAAACTTCACGGTGTACCAGAGGTGGAGTCCCGCCTCACGGGTTCTTGCCTCGGTGTTTGCATCAACAGGGAAGACACGCTCGAAGCTGTAGCTTCCCAGGATGTCGAGCACCTCGTCGGTAGAAGGAATACCCGAACGGGTAGCCTTGCCAGAACGAGTCTTGCTCATTTGCGCCTGGTCGAGAATGCTGCTCATCTCTGGGGCAAACTTGATGAGCAGTTCACCCGCCTCTGCATCAGAAGGGATAGTGATGTCTGCCTTGCCCTCAGAAGAGTCGATGGTTGACAGGCTGTCTGAACAGCCTGTCAATGCCAAAGCGACCATTGCCATATAGAAAAACTTTTTCTTCATTGTTTGCTTCTATATTAATTATCTACTTACTTTTCTACTTCTCTTGTACTTGGCAAGTGCCTCTTCGCCAGATTCATCTCCGGCTGCTACGTAGGCACGGTAGTACAATGGATAAGCTACGCCTTTCACCTCCCACTTGGAACCTGGATCCTTAGAGCCATAGTAGTACTCTGCGCTATAGGTATCCTCAGCCATATTGGAGAATCCGGCAGCCTTACCTACGGTGTTGAAACCTCGCTCCGTCTGGTTGAATACCATGGTAGCAGGGCTCCACAGCACCATGCGAGGGTGGAACAGAATCCACTTAGGCACCGCACCTGTGAAGAAGTTGAGGTTGAGCGCCAGAGAGCGGCACTTAGGCAGCACGCGTGGCACAGACATCGGATAGACATCCTCGTAAACGATGGTGCCATCCTTCTGCTTGCAGGTTACAGGGTTGTTCCACTTAGAGAGCAACCACTTGCAGGTATCACCCACCAGCTTATCCTGCCATTCTGCCTTGTTGGTAGAGAAGTCGGCAGCCGTATAGCGTGTAGGCTTTCCGGCAGCCTCCAAGGCCTCGTCCATCTCCTCATCGGTAGGAAGTTCACCTTCCAGGAAACAGTAAGAAAGCTCCAGGGCTTTCAGGTTGTCCCAGGTAAGAAGCGAGAGGAATGCCTGGCGCTCTGAATATTCGCTGCTGATATTACCATACATACCGATAGGGTAAGTATTGTAGATATAGTTGCCGTCGCTATTCTTGTTCAAGCCGCTCAAATTGATGCAGACATCGGAACGGCGCTGTGCATAGAGAATCAGCTCCGTAAGGTGAGGGAAGTTCTGGGCATTCACCACCTTGGTGATATCCGACAGTCTGTTGAAGTTGTTACTTACCAGATTGAGACTCTCCAGCGACTTGCCCAACTTCTTGAAGCCCGCAGGCAACTTAACCAGTCCGAACGCCTGTACGGTAAGATGCTTGAGATAAGCCAGCTCACAGATGTCCTCGCCGAGTTGCATCTCGCGAATCTGGTTGTTGTCATTACTTGCCACAGAGAAGCTCTCCAGGTACTTCAGGTTCTTCACCTCCTTAGGAAGCGTCTCGCCCGGCTTGAGATTCAGCATGCTGAACTTCACGCTGCGCACACGTCCCACAGCCTCAGGGTGCTGCTTCACGAAGGCATCGGTAGCCTCCCAGAGGGTTACGCTGCTCCAGTTGCGCATGTTGTCGCTTGTATCGTAAGTAGCCATGCTGTTGAGCTTCTGGTTGATCATGATGACCGAGAGAGAGTCACCGGCACGGGTATCCTCAATCTTCGGAGCCGCAGCCTGGCGAACGGTAAGGATCACATCATCCGTCTTGTTGCCGTCAGCATCCACCAGCTCATCTTCTGCATTCACAGGAACGAGATGAACCTTAGCCACACGCACGGCAGGAACGATGTTCATATTCCAGCGGAACTTGAACTTCACGCTGCGAGGACGCGCCTTGCGGTCGAGCACGATACCCAGGTTGGTACCGGTCAGCTTATCCTCGTTCTTGGCGTTCAGGAGCCATCCTTCACGCTCACCTTCGTTCTCCGCCTTCTCGGCATCCGTCATATCGCCCTCGAAGGAATACTCGATGCTTCCGATCTTGCATTCCACATTGGCAGAAATCAGACTTTCGAAAGCACGCTCATCGTATGAGCCGGAGTTATCGATTTCCACAACAGGGTCCTTGATGTCAATCTGCTTGCCATAACCAAACTGCACGACCGAGATGGTACGGCGCTGACCGTTATCGCCGAGGAAGGCGATGTCGGTGGTACGGCGGCCATTGGTCAAGGTAGAATCTACGATTACCGTAGCAGTGGTAGAACCCACACCGTTGGCAGGAGTCAGCATCAGCCAAGGCTCAGCCACGCTGCTCACCCAGTTCTGAGAGGCAGCAATGGCGAGCTGTTCGCTTCCGCCCTCAGCTCCTATTTCAATCTGCTCCTTGTCGATGGCGAGTCCACCAGGGATTTCCACATCATCATTGTCGCTGCAGGATGCGGTCATCAGACCGGCACCGAGAACGAGGAGCCATGTAAGTTTCTTAATATATTTCATATTATCTTACTTCCTTATAGTTTAATTTTCGAGATCCAATGCATCGCAGCCACGGATGTCCTGGGTCTTGTCATAGAACAACTTGTACATACCTGCCTTGATGTATGCGCAGACGCTGGTTACATCGATAGAGATGTTAGGGTTGTCTGAGATGTTCAGGATATACATGTGAGAGGTCAATGTCTCATCCACCTTACGGATATCGTTGGAACCAATCTGGAACTGAATCAGGCTTGGGCACTTGGTGATACCTGTTGGCCATGTGCGGAGAGGACGGTTGCCCTGGGCATCACGCTGATGGTTGATACCGAACGCACGCAGGTTGGCACTATTCAATGGCTGGGTAGGAACCTCGCTGAAGCAGTTGTAGCTCAAGTCGATGTTGGTGATGTATGGCATGTTATCGCTCAAGAAGTCGTTAGAGAGAGATGTCAACTTGTTAAAGCGGAAGTCCATCACCTGCAAGAGATAAGCATACTTACCCTTGATGGAACCCTTAGGGATGCTGGTCATCTGGTTGCCGCTCAGATCGAGGGTGATGATTGGCGAACCGGCAGCAATCAGCTCTGAAGGGAACTTGCTGAACTTGTTGTTGGCAAGCGATACGGTTGAGGCATTGATACCCTTGTAACCGCCTGCGTCATCCACACCCGAAATCTCATTGTTGGAGAAATCTACAGAACCCATCACGTGTACAGAGCTTGCATCGAAGATGTTCGGGATCTTCTTCAACTTGTTATAAGAGAAGTTCAGACTCTCTGTGTTCTCTGAGAAACCGCACAGGTCGGCAGGAATCTCCTCTATCTGGTTATTGTTGAGATAGAGTGATGAAAGCATAACCTCCTTGGTGAATGGATGTACCTTCTTGATATTGTTGTTGGCAAGGTCGAGCAAGCCCAGCTTCACCATGTTGCGGAGTGCCCATGTTGCAGGGAACTCTTCCAGGTTGTTGTAGCTCAGGTAGAGAATCTGCAGGGTCTTACCTATCTTGCTGGTTGCCATCTGCTCCCAGTCGTCACGCAGCTGCGCAGCCTTGATACCCTTGTTACGTGCCAGGTTGAACGCCTGGATATTCGGCAGGTTGTAGTACACATCCGGCAGGCGGGTCAGCTTAGGGCAGTTGTAAAGCTCCAGGTCGGTGAGAGTGGTCATCTTGTCCCATGCCTCCTCGGTATATTCCTCTGCAAAGCGATGGTACTCTGAATTCTCATCATCATAGAACTTGGTACAAACCTCATCCGCAGTGATTGGTGAGTTACCGATATAGAACTGCTGCATCTTGGTCAGACGATAGATTGCCTTCGAGATACCTGTAATCTTGTTGGTAGTCAAACCAATCTGGGCATCCTTCAGCTGGATTCTGGAATCCTTCTTGATGATGTTCTTGGCATTCTTGCTATCAGAGTTGAAACTCTCCACGATCATCTCCGACATATGGGCACGTGGGTCGTACTTCAGGAACTTGTTCTCATAGTCATGACGCATTGCCATCTTATGAGCGGCACTCAACTTGCTGGCATCGTAGTCGGAGAAGAGGTTGGCACCGATCTTCTCGTCGTGCGAACCGAAGTTCAACACCTGGAGTTCAGTCAGCTGACCGATGGCATCAGGCACGATACCCTTGGCACCAAAGCCAGCGATGACCAGACCGATGACACGGCCATTGCTGTTAAGCGTAACGCCAGGCTGCTCACCCCACATATCAAGCTCCTTGTTGAAGTTCCAGTTGGCACCGTGGAAGGTAGCATCACCATAGAAGCTCCAGTCCTTGCCCTGCAGAGATTCCCAGATAGCCTTCAATGCCTTGTAGTCCTTGATGTATTCCTTGGTCTCAGAGAGGAGGATAGGCACCTGGGCATTGTCGGTAAGCTTGTTGTCGGTTACCACGAAAGCCTCGCCCTTTACCGGCTGAGTCTCGTAGGTAGTCTTCACCGCACCGGTCTTGCCGTATGTAGTATAAGAGGTAACCTGATAGGTACCTGCCGGGAGCCATACGGTAGAATCGCAATGGGCAGTAGCCACATCCATATACTTATCGTCTTCGTTGTCCGGATTCTGATTCTCCTTGCTTCCCTCCTTGTATTTCACCTTCAGGTTGGCGAAGGTGAAGGTCTCACGGGTGAAGAGGTTGGTTACGCTCACATCAATCATGCGGATGCTGGAGAAGAGATACTCCTGGTTTCCGGCACGGGTCTTCTCCCACTGCTTGATGAGGTCAAACTGCACCTTACCACGCTCTACGGTCTCCACCATCAGGTCCTGCTTGGTCAGGCCACCTCCCACAACAGTAAAGGTCTCGCCTGCAGAAGAGGCAAGCAGCTCCTCATCTACGGCATCATAGAGATAGAAACCGATGATGGTGTAAGAACCAGATGCCAGCTGCAGCTTATCACTTCTCAATCCATACTCCGCATTCTCGGCATTGTAGGCATTGAGCGACAATGTCTGCGATACGGTTGTACCGTCATGCTCCATCACCACCTTGATCTTCTTGGCATCGCCGAGCTTCTCAAGCTTATCGATGGCAGCGGCACGGGTGGCTCTCGACGAAACCTTCTTGGAGAGCATGAACTGCACATAACCGTATGTGCCGTCCCAGCCCTCGGTGTTATCATCGGAGCAGCTTGTCACTACCAGGGTCATCATTGCAACCAGGAGCAACAGGAATGCCTTGCTATATCTTTTGAATTTCTTCATTACTTTCTCTTGCTTCTAAATCCCATATTATTGATAAAGACTACACGCTTGCAAGCGCCCTGGGCATCGTTGAATCCTGCGAAGATAGGGAATGCGAGTCCATCTACGTTCATTCCTACATAGATGCCCTTCTCGTCCTGTCCTACCTCGTAGGTATCCATCATCTTGCCTGCACCATCATAAATCACAACAGAGGCACCATCACCAGGATTCCATCCGTCGATCTGTGGATAGATGGCTACATAGCCACCATAAACAGTTGACTCGAATACCTCGTTGCCTGTATAGCTGAAGAAGCCCTCGGCATACATTTTATAGTCTTCATTGCTTGTCAAGGCGCAATCTGCCTCCATACCCATGCTGGTTACGATAGGAGCAGTAACAGCTGACTCGCCCTTCTTGTCCTCCTTCTGTACGATGTCCATCAGGAAGTAACGGTCGTAATCGCTCTTCACGGTCATGAAGTCATCCTCCAGCATTCCGTCGAGTCCATTCTCCAGACTCTCGAATACGCTCTGTGGCAATGCATAGACCAGGAACTCACGGCTTCCGCTGCCCAATGGAGCGACCGTGAGCTTCACATCCCCCTTCTCGCCCAGCAACTGAACAGCGCCGGAAGCATCCTCGAACAAACCATTCTCCTTGTTCTCGAAGACTACCAGCTGATAAGCATCACCAAAGGTCTTGAGGGTAAAAGGAACGAAGTTGTGGAAAGTAAACGCATTGGTGGTCTCGCCATTCAGACTTGAACCGTTCTGGGTGAATACCTTGCCATCCAGAGATACATTCCATACTGCCCACTGTGAAGCGGTAGGATATGTAACATCCATGGTGTTGGTGGTCATACCATTATAGATAACCGGTACGGTAACGGCAGCCTTGCCATCCTCAGAAGAGAAGGTAACGGTGTAGTTGGCATCCTTGGCAATGGCATACTTGGCGCTCACGCCCTGGTTCTCCTTGAAGGCTGCACCGCCTACGGCTGGCTTGTTAGGTGTACCTACCAGGAAGCCGCCTTCCAACTCTACCCAGGCAGGAGTGTTGGTAACAGCAAAACGATAGTTTGCCTTGACAGAGAACTTGTTGTAGATAGGCTGACCTGCGATATCCTTGTAACCAACGGTAATACCTGTCTCGGTGATATCGTTGCCCAACTCATCGTAAACCTTGAGCTCATAGCCGGCAGCCGAACGCTTTACCTCAGCGATGGCAACCTTCTGACCACCCATGGTCAGGAAGAGCTGAGCCACGCTCATATCCTTGCTGGCATCATCTGCCGTAATCTTTACCTTGAGGGTCTGCTTGCCTGCTGTACCATTGAGCACGAAGGCATCAGCATTCTCGCCCTGCACAAGCTTACACCAGATGGCAGAAGAAGTGAGGCTCCAGTTCTCGTTGGCATCGAAGGTGAAGTCCAACTCGTCGCCAGCTGCACCTGCGATAGTCTGTACCTGTGGGAACACAGGGTTTACGGCATCGTCGTCATCGCTGGAACAAGCAGTGAACAGGGTCACTGAAACCAGCGCCATGAGTACGAGCCAATATTTTGAAATCAATGTTTTCATTTTACTTTATTCTGTTTTTAATATCCTTGTTCTTTTAATTTCTCTGCCTCTGCATCGCTGATCCATTCATACATGGTGATGAAGGTGCCCACGGTGCCGAAGGATGAACCATCCTTGTTGTCAACACTCATGGTGACATACTGCAATACATAGTTCTGGCAGGTATTATAATAAGAGGTGTAGAAAGATGGCTGGCTGATGCGCAACTTGCCATCTCCATAGATGGTGCCGAACGCCTCACCGGTTTCACCAGCTATCTGATCGTCCATCTCTACCTTTGGTTCCAGGATGTTATCGGTATTGAACTTCAACTTCAGGTTGTAGCCCTTGTAGTAAACATCCTTCAGCAGCACGGTATTCTCCTCGCCTTCCACTACCTCGGTCTTGATCAGACGGTTGGTTACGTTGTTCAAGTACTGGCTATAGAAGGTAGATGTTACCATGCACCAGCCAGAGAAGTTGTGGATATCGAAAGGACAAGACTTCTGCATCACCACGTGGGTGTAGTCCTTGTAAAGCTCTGTCCAGTTATACTTCTCCGGAATCACCAGCTTCAGGGTGAAGCCCAGAGAGTCGGTCTTGCCGATGTTATCATAGATACCCTGAATCTGCACGTTTCCTACCATCTCGCCCGCCTTGATTGTAACGGTGTTGTTGAGGATGCGATAGTGCTGTCCCTCGATGGCATTGCTCTGCTTATCAACAACCTCCACGCCGAAGGTGCGGTCGTAATCAACCTTCTCGGTAGCCGAAACAGGAACATTGAAAACCTCGTTGGTTTCCTGCACGGCATACTGATAGAGCGTATCAGAGAACATGATATGACTTGGACCCGAATAGGTGGTATAATCCTGCGAACAGCTCGCAAGAGCGATGAGTACAGCCACGGCTGCCAAACATCCCATCATTATTTTCTTCATGATCGTCTCCTTATTTTATTTGTTACTTTCATTAGGCTCAATCTCCGAACCCGGTGCCTCCAGCTCATGCTGTGGGATAGGCCATACGAAGAGTGGGGCGTCCTTTTCTACCTTCAGGCTACTCTGTACGAAGTTGGCTGCTGGCTGGTCACTCACCTTACGGCTGAATCCCTTGTGCCAACGCTTGAGGTCGTTCAGGCGGAAGCCTTCCATATAGAGTTCCTTCACACGCTCCGACTCGATAACGGTCAAGGCATTGCTCTCGCTCAAAGAGGTGTTACCACCATAAGAAGAGTAGCGGGCAGTGCGCAGAGTTGAGATATCCTTACCTGCCTTGGTGTAGTCCTTCTTCATCGCATAAGCCTCGGCACGGATCAGATACTGCTCGGCAAGGCGGAATACCATTGGCTGGTGAACGTGAAGGATGTTGTTGCTCAAGAAAGTGGCATCGCCGAAATACTTGCTCAACAAAGGCCACTGCAAGCCGTGCTCATAACCTGTTACACGAGTAGTGAAGATGGCTGCGGCACGAAGATCGTTGCTGTCGAATGAGTTGATAACCCAGGTCTCAGGCACGTAGTCCGGACGATAACTTACGTAGTTGTAGTTATCGAAGATGGTACCCAGGGCACCACCATAGCTGTTCACGGTGAAGCCTACCTTCCAGATAGCCTCGCGTGAATCACCATAGGTCCAGATGTACTTGTAATCCTTCACCTGGCTGGAATAGGTGTTGGAAGAAGCCTTCTCTAGGGTATAGAACTTGCTGCCGATAACCTTGGATGCATACTTGATGGCATCATCGTACTTGTGCATATATAAGGATACGCGCGCACGCAAGGCATGACAGGTATATTCATTAAAGTAAATCTCGTTGTAGAGACTTCCGGTGAAGTCATCACCTACCTTCAGGTATTCGGTAGCCTTATCGAGGTCACTCAATACGAATTCGTATGATTCCTTCAGGGTAGCTCGCTTCTGAACCTCATCGCCCTTGTAGTGCTCTGTGAGCACTACGCCGAGTTCCTTCTCTGCCTGCTCATCGCTATCGTAAGCCTTGCAGAAACACTTGATCAGCTCTGAGTAAGCCAGGGCACGTGCAAAGTAAGCCTCGCCCTCATACTGCTCCAGCTTGTCAAGCTGCTTGTCATCGGTAGTTGCAGCCTTTACCTTATCAACATTGTCGAGCAGGAAATTGCATCGGTTGATTACATCATAAAGGTCGGCATAAACCGATTCGATGTCGGTGTTGGTTGCCTTGATGTCCTTCCAGCGATAGATATCGCCGTAGGCATTCGAGTAGCCCTTTACGCAGAACACGAAGTCTGCCTGCAGGTCTGGCAGGATTGTCAGATTGCCCGAATACAAGGCGCTGCTCTTGAAACTGTCGTAGATACCGATCACCAGCTTATCCACATCTTCCACCTTGTTGACAGCCTCATCCATGCGGATGGAATCCTCTGGATATTTGTCAAGACAGGAAGACAGCGAGAGGGTCAGGATACCCGACAGGATGTATGTCTTTATATTTCTGATATTCATTTTGTTTTCTCCTTTCTAGCTTAGAATTGCAGTTCCACACCCAGGGTAAACTGGCGTGAAGCTGGATACTGCGCCTGGTAAATATTGGATGAAACCTCTGGATCCAAGCCGTTGAAACCGGTAATGGTGAAGAGGTTCTGTGCCTGTCCGTAGATGCGAACCATTGAGAAGAAGTTGGTCTTGCGCAACAAGCTCTGCGGCAACGAATACGACAGACTGAGATTCTTCATGCGGAGGAACGATGCGTTCTCCAGGAAACGGTCGTCGAGCTGGGTTACCTCGCCCCAACGTGGGATATCGGTAATATCGCCCGGCTGCTTCCAGCGGTCGTACAACAGACGGTTTGACTGGTTGTAAGCAGTTCCGAAGGTTACACCACTCTCCTCAAAGAAGCGGTCGTTGTTGATCACGTAGCGTGTACCAATCCAGCTGAACTGGGCAGAAAGCTGCAAGCCCTTCCAACGGAAGCTTGTACCGAAACCACCCATCCAAGGTGCATCATAGGTCTTGCCAGTCATCACCTTGTCGCTTTCACGGAACTCATTGGTTACGTTACCATCCTTATCATACCAGAGCTGCTCACCATTTGCAGGGTTCACACCGGCATAACGGTTCAGGAAAAACTCGCTTACAGAGTGACCTACCACATACTTCAAACCAGTGGTTGAGTTCACATACTCGGTTACACCATTATAAAGTTCCTTCAGGCGGTTCTGGTTGTAAGATACGTTAGCACTTACATTCCAGGTGAAGTCGCGGGTGCGGATTACATCGCCGTCAGCACTCAACTCGATACCCTTGTTAGCCATCACACCTACGTTCTTCCAGCGATAGCCCTCGCCGGTAACGGTATAAGACTCAGGAACACGCATCAGCATATTGGAAGTACGCTTGTAGTAAGCCTCGAAGCTGAAGTTGATTCTGTCGAAGAAGCCGAGACGGAGCGCGAAGTTGTTTGCCCATGTTGACTCCCAACCCAATTCCTCGTTACCGCTCTGAGATGGATAGAAACCGGCTGTATCATCGTAGTTGGCACCACCGGAAACCAAAGCCAGGTGATAATAGTTTGGAATCTCTGAGTTACCCGATGTACCTGTACTTACGGCAAGCTGAGCAGAGCTGAGCCACTTTACATCCTTCAGCCAGTTGGTAGATTTCACATTGTACATGAAACCGAGTGACCAGAAGGTACCCCAGCGATGATCCTTACCGAAACGTGAAGAAGCATCGGTACGCAGAGAGAAGTCGGCGTAGTAAAGCTCCTTGTAGTTGTACTCGCCACGCATAAAGAACGAGAGATAAGAGTAATCAGAAGATGAATCTGCCCAACGGCTGGCACGGGTACCAGAAGATACGTTGGTCAGGAGATCACTTGTCTGACCCTTGGAATATACCTGGAATCCCTCTGAATGATGGCTTACTGCCTCCTGACCCAACATCACGTTGAATGCATGGATATCATTCAGACTGAAGCGATAGTTGGCGGTGGTAGTCTCTGTCAGGTTGATGGCATCGCTGCTCTGTCGTGCCGCAGTACCCTGTCCGTTGTTCGAAGAGAGACTTGGGAAAGACTGGAGGAACGCTGTAGAATGGGTGAAATCGGCACCAAACTGGGTACGGATAGTCAGATTCTCTATCGGATAAACCTCGGCATACATGGTAGAGAGCACCTTGTACTTCTTGTTTCTGATAGGATTCTTGCCCATATAGACGATAGGGTTCTCACTGGTTCCAGCCCAGTTGCCTGCAGAAAGCGAAGCCAGACTGCCATCCTTGGCGTATGGATTCCAGTAAGGCAACATGAAGCGGCATGCAGAAATAGGAGTCACGGTGGTGTAGCTACCATCATCAGCCTGCTGAGCCTCCTCGTAGGCAGCCATGGTGTTGGTACCTACCTTCAACCACTTGCTAGCCTTGACATCTGCATTGGTACGGATGTTGTAACGGCGGAAGGTTGAGTTCTGTGCAATACCATCCTGGTCGTAGAAGCCACCCGAAACATAATAATTCAAACGGTCGGTAGCACGGTTGATAGAAAGTTCGTAGCTCTGCAGCGGAGCGCGGTCGTTGAACACCTCATCCAGCCAGTTGACATTCACCTTTGAAAGGAGGTTGTAATCCTTACCGGCATCCAATCCTACTTCCTTTTCAAACTGGATACGCTCATCGGTATTCATCATCTTCCAGCTACTCTGAGCCAGTTCAGAAAAACCATACTGTGCGCGGAGCGTGATCTTCGCCTTGTCCATCGCCAAACCTCGCTTAGATGTAATCACCACCACACCATTTGCCGCACGGGCACCATAGATAGAGGTAGAAGAGGCATCTTTCAATACCGAGATACTCTCGATGTCGTTAGGACTCAAGGTATTGAAATCGGAACTGGAGATAGGCACACCATCCAGAATAAAGAGAGGAGCCTTGCCAGAGTTGATGGAGTTGGTACCACGGATCTGGAAAGTGGCAGCCTTGCTTGGCTCACCCGAAGAGGCGATGACCTGCAAACCTGTACTCTGTCCCTGCAAAGCCTGGTCGAAGCTGGCAGCTGGAACATTCTCAATCTTTTCTGCCTTTACAGCAGAAACAGAACCCGCAATGGTTCCCTTCTTTCGCACACCATACGCCACAACGACAACCTCGTCCATCATCTTAGAATCAGGAGCAAGGGTGATGTTGAGCGTGTTTGTCTGCTCTTTGACTACATGCTTCTGGGTCAGACATCCGACATACGAATATGCCAGCGTAGCTTTCGAAGCCCCTTTAATTTCGATGGTATAGTTACCGTCAATATCGGTGACCACACCATTTGATGTACCCTCTTGCTTAATCGTCACACCAATCATCGGTTCGTTGTCCTCAGCAGACACAACGGTACCCTTGACGCGGAAACTCTGCGCCAATACGGATTGGATAGACAACAATACAAGAGAGACAAGTAAAAGAGTTAATCTTCTCATCCTTGTTTCTTAATTGTTTACTAAAAATTGATACTTATTTTTTTTCTTTCTTGTACATAAATCAATTACTGCATCACATCTTGAGGTGTTTCGCTCAATACCTCTTTCAGTTTAGACCAATAGTGCTTGATAGTCCACGCATGGACCTGTACTCCGATTTAAGGTGCAAAATTACTAATTTTTAATAACTTAAGCAAGAATTAAAACATAAAATAACGAATTTTGCCTAAAATCATAACATTTTTCTGTAAAGTTATGATTTTAGGCAACATTTTCACTCCTAACTGCGCATAAACTCAGTAGGAGTCATCCCAAACGCCTTGGAGAAGCACTTCGAGAAATAGCTGCTGTTAGAGAAGCCTACGGTGTACATTACCTCCGACACGCTGAACTTGCCTGCCTTCAATAATTTTGCCGCCTTCTGCATTCTCATATCACGGATATATTCTACCGGAGTCTGACCCGTAAGCGCCTTCAGCTTTCGGTAAAGCTGCTTGTTTCCCATGCCCATCTTCTCCTGAAGCATCGACACGTTGAAGTCGGAATCCACCATATTCTCTTCTATCGTCTTCTTAATCTCGTCGAGCAGTTTCCTATCCAGCTCATCGATCTCAACTGCCGGAGTAGTCTGCTGACCATTGAAATTTACAATCATTGCCGACTCTGTTTCGCTGTCGGAAGCATTCACGTCGAGATTAGAAACTACCAGATGGTTCACTTCCTCGAACGATTGGTGAGCGGCAGCATTCTTCAGGTCATCGGCAAGGTTAGCGTAGAACTGCATACGCGCCTGCACCTGCTCCAGGATTTCCTCCTTCTGCTTTTTCGCCTCCTTCAACTTCTTTCTTACGAAATGGGCATTGATAACCCAGGCGATACCCACAATCAGGAGGGTAAGATAGAACAGCTTGCACCAGATGGTGAGATACCATGGAGGGAGAACGGAGATTTCGAGCTGATAAACTTCATCTCCGATATTTCCCTCGCCATCCACCACATGTACGGTGAGATGATAATCGCCATACGACAATCCATTGTAAGTGATGTCAAGATTGCCCTTGTCCAGATAGTGCCACTCGTGGTCGCTACCCTCCAGGCGATAGGCATAGACGGCAGTAGGATGATCGGCAAAAGGCAAATCAGACAGCTGGAGCGTGAAGTTGTTCTCATCATGCTTCAGTACAAGCGTCTTCAGTCCCACAGGCGAAACACCCGGTGTTCCCTCAATGTTCTCGTCGAGCAAGGCATCCTGGGTCTGTCTGCCATTCACCACGATACCCGCCAGGAGCAGCTGCGCCTTGTCGTCCTTCGGCATGGAAAGGTCGGCACGGATGGAGATGAAGCCATCGTTACCACCCATCACCACTTCGTGGTTCAGCTTGGAATAATAGATATTGTTCGGATTCTCCATCGGAATGATGAAGCGGAAACTGTTGTTCTCCGGATCCAGCACGCTGCACGCATTGCCTGCTACCACCCAGATCTTGTTTTCTACATCACACATGGAAACCACCTTCTCGCCAATCTTCCATTCCTTGCTTTCCACCTCCTTGCCCTTCATCGGCAGGTTCACCATAAAGCACTTCACGCTGGAATTATATCCTACCCACACATTGCCGTTATCAGATGTCATCAGATAATTGATGGCATCAGTGCCAGGGATATGGGAGATACGAAGGGTACGGGTATCGATACGGTCGAGATGATTATAAGAGGATGCCCAGACCATTCCCTTACAATCGAGCACCAGCTGTCCGATGTGGAGACCGGAGAGGGCATTCTTTCCCTTGTCAGAGAAATGATGGTCTGCCACACAGGTGGCGGTAGCTGCAGATGACAGGGAGATGGCTGCCAGAAGGCGCTGCTTGTCCAGCACGAAGACGCCACCCTGATAAGATGCCATCCACATTCTGCCTGCACGATCCTGAAGGATATCGTAAGCCCAGGCAGTAGAATACTTTCCGGTCTTGTCATAGACAATGAAGTTGAGCAACTTTCCCGTACTCTTCTGATAGAGGTTGATGCCGTGGTCTGTACAGATCCACACATCGCCCTCCCTGTCTTCATAAATCTTGCGCACACGGTTGTGAGCTAGAGGAGCCGAAGGATTGTTCTGCTTATACCATACCACATTCTGATATTCAGAAGCTGCACCCTGCACACGCACTCCCTCTGCATAGTGAATCAAGCCGTTGGTTCCGCCCATCCACCAGTCGCCGCTGCGGGTCTGAAGGATAGCATGCAGACAGTTTCCCTCGCCCGAGAAGGTAATCTTATCGAGCGAAGTGAAGCGATAGAAGGTATGGGTAGATAAACGGGAAAGTCCGTGATCGGTACCGATCCACACATTCTGCCACTTATCCACATAACAGGACCATACGATATTGTTGGGGATGGTTGCCTCATTGCGCGAGTCGTGAACGAAGTGCTCCAGACTGTTGTTCATCGCCATGCGATAAAGACCATTGTCTGTACCGATATAGAGATTGCCATCCTGGTCTTCGTCCAGACACTTCACGGAGTTTCCATCCAGTGCCGCAATCTTAGAGAAGTTCTGCAAAGCCTGGTCGGCGCAGTACAAGGCTCCCTCGGTACCTATCCAGTAGCAGTGGCGCTTGGCATCATAAGCCAGGGCATTCACCAGCGGCTGTGCTCCGGGAGTCAGGAGAATCTGGCGCTGGTTGAGACGGAGTCCGGCGAGAGAACCCACCAGAAGTCCCTTCTGCGTATGCAGGATAGCATATACATCGTTGCCAAAGGCATCTTTCCTGCCCTTCATATCAAGCACTCGCAACGCCCTTGCCGCCTTTTTTCTGTCCCTGCCTCCATCAGATTCCATCGCTGGCGCAGAAGCATAGATTCCCTTCTGCGTATCAAACTTCAGCATTCCATTGCCCGTAGCCAGATAGAGCATGCTACCCTCGAAGCCGAGCGCATTGATGCTGACATGACTAAAGGTATGGGAAGCAAAATGATGATAGTCGTGGTAGCCATCATAACTGTAGAGACCATTGTCGGTACCCAGCCAGACTACTCCTGATGTATCTTGGGTAATGGCATAGACAGCCTGAGCACCATCCAGGGTGGTGTTGACGAAACGTTGCGCATGGAGCGCTATGGATATAAAAAGCATAGCTATCGCCATGCTTATTTTAGATAAAGCGGTTAGTGATTTGTTCATAGCTGCAAAAATACACATTATTCACGACAATGCCAAATATTATTAGAGAAAAATAACAATAGAACAAGGAGAAGTTGTTAAAAGTATAGAGTGAAGTTGTTGAAAGGACAGGGAGAAGTTGTTCAAATGATAGGGAGAAGTTGTTGAAAGAATAGGGAGAATTTGTTGCTACCATTAGAAGAAATCTCCGTTCAATACTGCTGAACGTATGTTCAACAGTGCTGAACACACATTCAACAGTGCTGAACACACATTCAACGTCGCTGAACGAAGAATTCCCCTAGGAGCAAGAACTTCTTCTCCTAGGGGAATCTATAATTATCATTAATAAGTTTGTATTATATTGCCTGCAGCGTAAGCGACTTTTCCATATTGCGCTTGCCATCCTTTACGGTGAGGATGATGTCGCCCTTCTGTGCCTTGCTCTGAACAACAATAACGAGTTTGCCAGAGAAGAGTCGCATGTGTGGCTGAGTGAAGGAATCGAGCGAAGTAGCATCACCATTGCATGCTGCCTTGAAGGTTCCGGCACCCTTTACCTCGAAGGTAAGTTCATCATCGGCGAGCGGGCACTCGTTGCCATCCTTATCCAGGAGGCTCACGGTGATGAAGGCAAGGTCGTTGCCATCGGCATTCAGCAGCACGTTGTGCTCATCGGTACAGCCTTCTACCATGCAGGCGATAGGCTCATGGCCTGGAGTCTCCACGCTGAACTTCATCTGCGCTGGTTCTCCGGCTGTACGCTTCACGTCCTCTCCTACCTTGTCGCCATACTGATTGTAGGTAACCACGCGAATCTCGCCTGGTTCATACTTCACATTGTTCCAGCGGAGGCGATAGCGGTCGAGGCGGCTTGACTTGTCCTTGCGAACTCTGCCCTGGCTCTTGCCGTTTACGAAAAGCTCGCCTTCTACACCATCGGTGTAGCAATATACAGGGGTAACCTGTCCTTCTCTACCCTTCCAGTTCCAGTGAGGAAGAAGATGGGTGGTGTGCTGATGCTCGTTCCAGCGGGCACGATACATATAATACCTATCCTTTGGAAGTCCGGCAAGGTCGCAGATACCAAAGTAACTGCTGCGGCTTGGCCAGTAGGTATCGTATGGAGTCGGCTCGCCCAGATAGTCAGAGGGGACGGAAATTGCGAAGCAT
>OCLH01000075.1_pt1 | contig 18300 bp, 16 predicted proteins | sample 1495891 | NCBI WGS metagenome assembly OCLH01 (sample SAMN03418266, study PRJEB22391) | human gut metagenome | biome: human-gut; feature: organic feature; material: feces | host: Homo sapiens | place: Tanzania | collected 2013-01
GCCTCTTCTGCCGGAGTACCAGCTGGTTTCACCCAATACCACACGGATGGCTGACATGGTAGCCTCGGTTCCGCTGTTGACGAAGCGCAGGCGCTCCATGGATGGGAAGGATTCTCTTACCTTCTCGGCAAGGGTGGTTTCGGCAAGGGTAGGGATGCCGAAGCTGCTTCCGTGGAAGATGGCATCGGATGCTGCCTTGCTCACCTTGTCGTTGTTATGACCTAAAATAAAAACGCCCCATGACATGCAGAAATCGATAAACTTGTTGTCATCGATATCGTAGATGTATGGACCCTTGGCGTCGCGCACGAAGAGCGGGGTGGTTCCTACGCTCTTCAGGGCTCTTACTGGGGAGTTTACTCCGCCAGGTATTATCTGTTTTGCCTGCTCGAAAGCGGCGGCTGAGTTTTTTCTTTCTTTCATATTATCCTATCTTAATATTCCAATCTTCTGCTTTTTCGATGAGCTCCTTGGCATAATAGGTGATGATGTACTGGGCGCCGGCACGCTTGATGGCGATGAGGCTCTCGAATGCTACACGGCTCTCATCGAGATAGCCGAGCTTGGCGGCTGCCTTCAGCATCGAATACTCGCCGCTTACCTGATAGGCTACCATCGGAATATTTGGGAACTTCTCTACGCCGCGGGCTATCATGTCGAGATATGGCATGGCTGGCTTCACCATCGTCCAGTCGGCTCCTTCTTCTATATCGGCTGCAATCTCATCGAGACCCTGGTCGTGGGTGCGGAAGTCCATCTGGTAGCTCTTTCTATCGCCAAAACTTGGGGCAGAATCGGCTGCATCTCTGAATGGACCATAGAAGGCTGAGGCGTATTTTGCTGAATATGCCAATACCTTGCACTGCTTGTCGAGACCACCTTCGCGAAGACGGTTCTTGATGGCTTCCACCTGTCCATCCATCATGGCTGATGGCGCTACGAAGTCGGCGCCAGCCTTGGCATGAACGTAGGCTTCCTCAGCGAGCAATGGAAGGGTGGAGTCGTTATCTACATCGTGATGATGCAGGAGTCCGCAATGACCATGACTGGTGTATTCGCAGAGGCAGACGTCGGTGAAGACAATAATATCCTTGCCAAACTCAGCCTTGATGGCTTTTACGGCACGGGCGATGAGGGCATCGTCGGCATAGGCAGCGCTGCCTCGCTCATCCTTCTGCTCATCGGGAATCACTCCGAAGAGGGGCACCTTGTTGATGCCGAGGTTCTTGATTTCTTCGATGTCTTTCAGGAGGGTATCGATGCTGAAGCGATAGATGCCTGGCATGGTGGAAATCTCCTCCTTCTGGTTCTCGCCCTCTACTACGAAGTAAGGGTAGATAAAGTCTGCGGCACTCAGTGATACATCGGCATACTTGTCGCGAGTAGCCTGGTCTTTACGTAATTCTCTAAATCTTTTCATATCTATGTCGGTTTTATATTATTTATTTAATACTTCTTCCAGATGCTCCTGCGTGATAGGACCACGGGTGATGAACTCGGTGTTCTCAGGCAACTTGCCATACAGCTTGATGAAGTTGTCGATGGTAGAAGGCGATGTGAAGACGATGCGCTTGAAATGGTTGGGATTCACACGGCGCGGATGGTTCGGGAGTTCATTGTTATAGGCGATGACGCTCGTTACGTTGAACCCCAATTCCTGCAAGGCCAAAGTAATGGTCTCTGAAGACAAGGATGAGTGTGGATAGAAGATGTAATTGTTTTCATACCATGTTAGGAAATCAGCTTCCTTGTCAAAAAGGGCATTGCTTTTTTCACATGGCAGTTCTTTAAACAGCTTTTCAATCAATTCGTACCGTGGCTTAGCTTTATCAATTTTCTCTTTTTCTTTTTTGAACCATTCTATCACTCCGTAGCGATTGTCTTTCTCTACCTTTATCACATTTTTGATGCCTGCTCGGTGCAAAGCCTCTGCTGTGGTGTTACCAATGGCGATAAACACATGGTCTTCTTGTACTTCGAGTAGATCAGGATAGTAGTCAAGTGTCGGGTCAACGCTATATTGGCTTGTAAAGAGAAAGTATTCTGCTTCTTCATCTCCTTCATATTCTGATCTCAAAATAGCCCCTTTTCCTTTGTAAAATCTATAACAACCATTATCGTCGTATTTAGAAGAAAAGTAGGTATTGTCGTAGTTGATCTCTATCAGTGGCGTATAGGTGTAATCAGCCTTGCGCTTTTCTATGGCAGGCAGTGTACCTGTATAGAGCGTTGGCTTGATATCAGATGCCTGATGATGCTTCAGTCCTGCCACGTAGCCGATGAGGGCAATCAATGGGGTTGGGAGATTCTGCATCTCGCCGTTTCTCAGATTCCAGAGGGTAGTCTCGAAGGTCTGCTCATCGGGGCGGCTCACATTGTAGGTGAGGAGCACAGGGGTATTGAATGCCCAGCCTTCCTTGTCGATGAGTTGGGTTGCGATGGTCTGCAGCTGTTTGGCGCCCATATAATATACCAGGGTTTCTGCATCAGAAGTTACGGGCTGCGGAGTATGACCGCTGACCAAAGCTACGCTTGATGAGAAGTCACGATGGGTGAGACTGATTTTCTGGGATGCGGCGAGGGCTGAAGCGGTGGTGATACCAGGGATGACATTCACTTGGATGAGATTACTCTCCAGGTACTCGATTTCCTCGCTGCCGTGGGCGAAGATCATCGGGTCGCCACCTTTCAGGCGAACCACATTCTTGCCCTCTCGTGCTGCTTCGAGGAGGAGACGATTGATTTCTGCCTGCTCCTTGTGGTGATAGCCAGCACGCTTGCCTACGTAGATCTTCTCGGCTTTCTTATCTGCCAGATAGGATTCGTCGATGAGGTCGTCGTAGAGGATGATGTCGGCGGCATCGATGGCTTTTGCTGCCTTGATGGTAAGGAGATCCGGGTCGCCGGGACCGAAGCCTACGAGGGATACGGAGCCTTGCTTGTCGAGGATGCTCTTAGAAGCGAATGCCTGCTTCAAGTCGCTTCCTTTCTTTGCGGTGATGGCAAGGAAGCCTTGAAGAGGATGGGTTGGGAAAGGGAGCACTTCGGCGATTTCATCCTCCATGCCGAGTCGTTTCAGGGCACAGGTGGCAACGATGGCTGCATCGTATTTGCCATCTTTTACCTGCTGAACTCTTTCTTCAATGCAGCCGCGGATGCCTTTGATAGTCAGGTCGGGACGTAATTCGTTTAAACCTTTCTTGCGAAGCGGACTGCTGGTTCCGATGATACTGCCGGCAGGGAGTTCTGCCAGTTTCTTGTGGTCTCTGCTTACGAGCGAATCGGTGGTGTCGAAAGCAGGGAAGAGGGCGATGACCTCGATGTCCTCAGGCAGAGGATAGGGCAGGTCTTTCGCTGAATGGATGGCGATGTCGGCATCTCCCTGACGGATGGCATCGTCGAGTTCTCTCGTAAAGATGTCAGCAGGTGCTTCACCGTTCAGGAGTGAAATCTGCTGGTTCTTGTCGCCGTAAGATTCCAGGTATTTAATCTCGTAGGCGAGTTCCGGGAAGTTCTTGAAAACCTCCTCTACCTGCAGTCGGGAGAGACGACTGCCTCTTGCAATGACTCTAATCTTTTTATTCATCTTTAAAAATGTCGGTTAAATAATCAATGAATAACTAAATTATTTGTGATATATATTTCTTTCTCCTTTCCAAAGCTTCCTTCATCTCCTGAATCTCTTCTTCGATGATGGTTTCGGCTTTTTCTACTTCAGCTCCTCTCACTTCGATGTTCTCACGCACCTTTTTCTCCACGTCTCTGATGTTGTAGAGCTGGACGTGGGGGAGTTCGCTGAGTCGGGAATCGATGTCGCGAGGGAAGGCGAGGTCGATGGCGAGCAGGGGTTTCTGCTCTGGGATGTCTTCCTTGCGGATGATGAGATGAGGGGCTGAGGTGGCGCTGATGAGGATATCCGTCTGCGCCAGGAACTCCTGCTTCTCATCCAGCGTATATACCTTGATGCCGAGCGGATCGGCTAGGTAATGTGCCTTGATCTGACTGCGGTTGGCGAGGAATACCATTTGGGCTCCCTTGTTCTGGAGGAACTTCAGAATGTCGGCAGTCAGTTTGTTGACACCGATGATGGTGATTCTTGCATCCCTTAAGTCAAGATTCCCGAAAGAATCAATGCCACTGATCTTTTCTTTCAGAGATTTCTTATTGATTGTTTCCTCAATAATCTCCAGGGCTGCAAGACTATGGGATACGGCACCATGAGAAATCTCGGTCTCGTTTCTTACCCGTTTGCCAACCTGCAATGCGCTTTGGAAAAGGCGATGGAGTTCGGCGGTTAACGGGCGCTGCGCCTTGGCGGTATAGTATGCTTCCTTCACCTGTCCCTGAACGGCTCTTTCGCCAATGATGGCAGATTCCAAGCCTGATACTACACGGAAGAGATGGCGGGCCACCTCATCGGGAACTTCGCCTTCGCCGTAATATATCTCGCTGCGGTTGCAGGTTCTCAGGAAGATATAAGGAACTTCCTCGTCGGGCTGCTTGCTGTTGATATGAACCTCATGGGGGGCTCTGTTTGTCTTATTGATATGACTTCCTTGTATTTCCAAGAGTGAATCTTGTAGAAAATCATCGAAGACTCTTTCCTGCTCCTTGATGTCGGTTCCTTCAGCGAACTGGCTTTGGTCAATCGATTTGTAATGTATCATTTTCTATCAACTCTTTTATTCTGTTTCTTACTCGGATGCTTCTTTTCACATCCCTCGAATCGCTTCCCACGGCAATGGTGAGGTTGTCGTTGCGATAGATGGCGGGCGAAATGAAATCACACTGTGCCGGATCATCGCAGACGCTGGTCAGGATATGCCGCTGGGCAGCGAGCTGTTTGATCTGATGGTTCAACTCATGGTTGCCTGTACAGACGAAGAGGAGTTGCACGCCATCGAGGTCGCTCGGCTCGAAAGCCTTCTCTTTTGTTTGGAAGGGTAGTGCCTTGAGCTCATCTGTAATCTCTGGTGCCACCACCGTAGCTTGGTCGGTGAAGCGTGCGAGAATCTGAGCCTTGTGGGTCGCTACCTTCCCTCCGCCAACGATGAGTATGTTGGCGGAGACGATTTTAATCGTTATGGGAAGATAGTCCATATAGACATAGATTGAATTTTATTTCTTTTTGATGAGGATCTTCCAGTAGTTTTCTACTTTCTCGGTAGAGAGGATGGTGTGGCCCTCGTTCTTCACGCTGCCCGGTACGTTCTCGATAGGAGCACCGTCGTCGAGGAGAATCTCCAGAATCTGGCCGCTCTGCATTGGTGTGAGGGCAATCTTCGTCTTCACGAAGTTCATCGGACACATCACGCCACGGAAATCCTTCTTCACATCAGGGGAGATGGCTTCTGGTTCTCCCGCAGATGATTTTTGTTCATTCTCGTTTTCGGAAACGCACACGGATTTCACGGATTCCACGGATTTTTCTTCATTCTCGCTTCCGTTTTTTTGTCTCGCAGATTTCGCAGATTCCGCAGATTTTTCCTTTGAATCTGTGTTGTCTGTGGGACTTTGAGCAGCAGGGAGCTTAAACTGAAGCGAATCATCCATGTTTTGGTAGAGGTCGTTGAGCAGAACGGCGAGTTCATCGATCAAAGGCTTCTCTGCTATCAATGATTTGTTGTTTCTTGCTTTATCTGTCAATACCTTGAACTTCTCTGGGATGATACCGGCTGCGATGAACTCCTTCTCGAAACCTTGATATACGTCCTCGTCGGTACGTGGGTCGAGACCACGGGTAACGAGCAGCATTCTGTTCTCCGAGAACACGATGTCGTGGAGGAGTTTCTCTATCTTCTTTCCGTCCTCTTCGTTCACAATATCCGTGAGATCCGTGAGATCCGTGTGCGACTTATCATCGCTCAATATCTTGTCTATCTCTCGGAGTTTCTCTCTGATGGTATCCTGGTCGATTTCGATGATATCGAATAATCCGGCAGAACACTCGGCTTTTCCGTATTTGATGAGCGAGAACTTTTCGTCGTCTCCAAAGTCGAGGAAGGTGTCAGGCTCTTCAGAATACGGAGCCACCTCCTTGTATTTCGCAATCAGATCCTTCACGATGTTTACGCCTCTCTTCGCCACATAGTCATAATAATCGGCATAGTTGGCTTGCTCGGCTATCACATCTCTGAGGTAATCCTCTACGAAGGCTGGAATCTTTTTGGCGGCGATATAACCCTGCTGAAGGTCGATTTCGTGCTTGCCCTTTACAGGCAACCAGATGGTGTAGGCTGGATATGGATCATCGCCCACACGTCCTACACGTCCGCTGAATCCCAGGTCGCCCCAGGTGGCAAGGGCACAGATGTTGGTGCAGCCGTTCATGCGAAGCTCGAAGTCTGGAATGGCATCGAGGTTGAGATCGCTGTTGAGAAGCTGCTTGGCAATGCCATCGATGGCTCCCTTTGGCAGACAGATACCGAGACGGCAGGTGTCGGCTCCCGTACAGCAGGTGAGGTTGGTAACCACTACCGGGTAATCTATCTGATAGACGCCCAGTTTCTTGAAGAAGGCGTAGATGTTGGTGAGATATTCCTCCGGGATATTGCGCACCTGAATCTGCTCTTTCTTGGTGAAGCGGATGACATCGTTGCCATAGTTGCCCAGGTATTCGGCTACTTCTGCGAAGAAATCCGTGGAGTTGTTGCCATGGCGCAATGGGATGTAGGCATACCAGAGGTTCTCCTTCAAGCCCTCGGCATTGGTCTGCTTGTGGGCGTAACGGCGCTTCCACGTTTCGAAATCGGTTGATGCTTTAAGTGCAGGGAAGTTGGGCTTGTGATGTTTCAATGGCAGAGCAGGAGCCTCGAAATCGATTGAACCATCTTTCTTAAGTTCCTCGAACTCTTCTAGATACAATCGCTTGGCTTCTTCTGTGCCGTATTTATAGAACACGTATCTCATGCGCGCCTTGTGGCGGTTTCTTCTGTTTCCGTATTTATGGAACCAGTTTTTCAGAGCCTTGGCTGCACGGTAGAGTTCCTTCTCTGGAAGGAAATCGAATACCTCCCATCCGGTGTGGGCGTTGCTGGCTGCACTACCGGCGATGAGCACTCTGAATCCTCGCTGTCCGTCCTTGATTCGTGCCTGCAGACCCAGGTCGGCGATGTAGGAGTAGTTGGCTGTAGCCACACTGGTATCTATCGCCACCTTGTATTTTCTAGGCATCGTGAACGAATCTTTCTCGGCGATGAGTCGGGAAGTGAGTTCCTCTACGTAAGGATAGACATCGAATTCCTCATCGGCAGTGAGTCCGCTCCGGTCATCCACCATCATGTTTCTTACGGTGTTTCCACCGCCACCTGCGCTGGAGATGCCCACCTTTTCCAGCTTCTTCAGCGCCGGAATGGCATCCTCGATATCAACATTGTGAATCTGAATCTCCTGTCGGGTGGTAACGTGGAGATGCGAAGTGGAGAGTTGATGACCCACGAAGGCAATCTTGGCAAGCTGCTCTGGGGTGACAAGACCGCCGGCACAGCGAAGGCGAAGCATATAGTGCTGGTTCTTGCGCTGCTCGTAGATGCCCATAGGCACACGGTTTGACTTCAACTGACCTGCCTGAATCTCGCCCGCCTTGAATTGGTCGATGAGCGACTGGGTATAGTCCAAGTCTCCATTTAATGTAGAAGGTATTCTGTACATGTTCTTGTATCGTTTAAAATTTGTTCAAGGGAATCTGAACGTTCCCATCATTCACTTTCGAAGTGAACTTCCTTATCCACCACTTCTCCGTTCAATACCTTGAAGGAATTGAGGTGAATCTTTCCGTCGAGCAATGAGATGATGGCATAACGGATGTTGGGATCGTTAGCCAGTCTCAGGTCTTCCTGCGATGGGCGGGAAGGCGATGCCGGGTGACTGTGCCAGTTGGCGAGAATCTTCAAACCCTTGCTTCGGGCGTATTTCAGAGCCGCAAACTGGTCTTTCGGAGCAAAGGAAAAATGCTCCTCGCTATGGTCGATGTTCTCCATCCAGTAGCTTTCCGTCACCACATCATCCTTGCCTAACAGAAGTCCGCAGCTCTCAATGGGTGCGTCCTTCTTCGCCTGCTCGATAATAACCTTGATTACGTTGTCGTTAATCTTCATAAGCTATAGTCAATAATTAAACATTAAACACTAAACATTATATTTAGTGGTGCTTCAAATCGCAGGCTGCCTGCTCGTAATCGATGAGATGATCGATGGTAGGGTGGTCGCCGCAGATTTCGCAGGATGCACGCTTCTTCACCTTGATGGTACGGAAGTTCATCGTCTTGGCATCGAAGGTGAGCAATCGGTCGGTGAGCAGTTCGCCCACACCGAGGAAGTACTTCAATGCTTCGGCTGCCTGGATGGTTCCGAGCATACCGGCGATGGCACCCAATACGCCTGCCTGGCTACAGGTAGGAACAGCGCCTGCTGGAGGTGGTTCCTTGAAGAAGCAACGGTAACATGCCGTGCCTGGCAGGTGGGTAAAGGTCTGGCCCTGGAATCTCAGGATGCCGCCATGAGAAAATGGCTTGCCCAGGCGCACACAGGCATCATTGATGAGGAACTTCACTGGGAAGTTGTCTGTGCCATCGATGACGAAATCCCATGGCTTGATGATTTCCTCGGCATTGTCTGAGGCGAGGAAGGTATGGTAGGTTGTCACCTCCACATCCGGATTGATGGCAATCATCTTCTCCTTGGCGCTTTCCACCTTAGGAGTGTTCAAGTCCTTGGTCTGGTGGATGACCTGTCGTTGCAGGTTGCTGAGGTCAACCACATCGGCATCCACGATACCGATATGTCCCACGCCAGCCGCAGCGAGGTAGAGGGCAACTGGAGAACCCAAGCCTCCGGCACCAATGATGAGCACCTTGGCATTGAGGAGCTTTTCCTGTCCCTCGAGTCCTACGTCCTGAAGGAGGATGTGGCGGCTGTATCTTTCTATCTGTTCTTCTGTTAAATCTATCATTTTTTCTTCTGATTTCTTTTATGGATGAATACTAGACTTATGATATGCGTCAACGATACAAAAACGTACATTAATGACTGACGTAATCTTATATATATTAACTATCTAATAAGTCTTTTATTGTACTTTATGTCTTTTTTCTTTAGAAAAAAAGTTACTTTGTGTAGCAGTTTATGCTCCTACAGCAGTATTTAGCAAGCACCGCCTCCCATGAAGTAGAGGAAATCTACGCGGTCGCCATCCTTGAGTTGGATCTTTTCGTAGTCCTCTTTCTCGGCGAAATCTTCGTTCACCTGGATGGTTACCATCTCTGGCTGGAACACCTTGTTGATCTTGATGAGTTCTGCCAATGTCAAAGGAAGTGTTACTTCCTGCTTTTCGTCGTTTACAATAATCTGTGCCATAATCGTATTGTTTTATTTTATGTTGATATTCTAGCTGAATGCGCCGTTGAGATATTCCTGTGTCAGTTCGTGCTTCGGATGATGGAAGACCTCCTCAGCGCTACCTTCTTCGATGACCTCGCCGAGATACATGAAGATGACATGGTCGGCGATGCGGAGTGCCTGGCGGAGGGTGTGGGTTACCATCACGATGCTGTAATCCTTCTTCAGTTCCGTGAAGAGCTGCTCCACTTTCTTGCTGGAGATAGGATCGAGAGCGGAAGTGCTCTCATCTGCAAGGAGATAGCTTGGCTCTACGGCAAGGCTGCGGGCGAGGCAGAGGCGCTGCTGCTGACCGCCACTCAACTTGGAAGCCGGGCTCTTCAGTCTATCCTTCACTTCCTCCCAGAGGCCTACTGATTTCAGATAATGCTCTACGATATGGTCCAGCTTCTTCTTGTTTCTGATACCATGGATGCGGCAACCGTAAGCCACATTGTCGTAGATGCTCATAGGGAGAGGGCATGGGCGCTGAGGAACGAGGCCGATGTTACGGCGTACCTCAGAGAGTTTGCTGCTGCTAGCCTTGAGGATATTGTTCTCACCCAGGTTCACTTCGCCATTCATCTTCAAGCCTTCCACACGGTCGTTCAATCGGTTGAAGGTACGGAGGAGTGTAGATTTGCCGCAACCGGAAGGACCGATGATGCAGGTAATCTTGTTCTTTGGGATGCGAACGTTCACATCCTTCAGAATCTGGGCACCATTGATATAAACATTCAAGTTCTTGGTGTCGAGCTGTGTATGAGCCTCGTGAGCAAACATTGTATTCATGTCCTTATCTCCTATATTTTGTGATTCATACCCCTATATATAATAAGGTGTAATCCTCCAAGTTAATACTTCTTGTTTTCTGAAGTTTGATACTTCATATTTTCGAGTGCAAAGGTACGGCGATTTTGGCAGCTAAACAATACCCCATGTAGGGTAATTGCATACCCTATGTGTGGTATATGAGAATGGTACAAACGTGGTATTGCTCCTTCTGGATAATCTTTATACCTTTGCACCCAGTTAGTAATATATATAATAAGGTATAGATATGAGAAAGAGAATCATAGGAATCATAGTGACAGGAACTTCCTTACTGTTAGCGGGTTGCGGCAGCAGGGGAGAAGTGAAGCGGGATGCGGACGGCAAGAAGGTGCTGAGTGGATACATCACTCTGTCGGGTGCTTTTGCTCTCTATCCCCTGGCGATACAGTGGGCGGATGAGTTTCATCGGCTTCATCCCGATGTAGATATTGATATTTCTGCAGGTGGAGCGGGAAAGGGCATTACCGATGTGCTTGCCGACCAGGTGGATATTGCGATGGTGAGCCGCGAACTGAAACCGCAGGAGAAGGAGAAAGGGGCCTTGGCGTTTGCAGTGGCGAAGGATGCCGTGGTGGCGACGATCAATGCACATAATCCCGCATATCGAGAATTACAGAAGACAGGATTGAGTCAGAAGCAGGCTAAGGCGATTTGGGAAGGAAAGACGAAACTGAATGTCTATACCCGGAGTGATGCCTGTGGTGCCGCCGAAACCTGGGCTGCCTTTCTGGGCAAGAAGCAGGAAGACCTGAAGGGAACAGGCGTGTTTGGAGATCCGGGTGTTGCTGAGACCTTGCAGAAGGATGTGAACGGCATCGGATTCAACAATATCGGTTATGCCTATAATGACAAGACGCATCAGCCTACGAAAGGTATCGCCATTGTTCCGATAGACGTGAATGGGAACGGGAAATTGGATGAGGATGAGCAATTCTATGATACCCTGGATGAATTGATGAATGCCATCGCCCAAGGGAAATATCCTGCACCACCGGCTAGAAATCTCTATCTCGTTACGGCAGGAAAGCCCAAGAACCCCGTGGTGGTTGAGTTCCTGAAGTATGTAAGGACCAAAGGGCAGAGATTGAACGGTCCTGCGGGATTCGTACATATATAGAAAAAGGTCGCAAACTATTAATAGCTTGCGACCTTTGATATTCTTTATAAATTTCCGAATCAGAAAGTATAATTCTCGAATTCTAAAATTCTTGAATTACTCGATAACCACGAGTGCATCTTCTTCGAGTACAGCCTGACCAGGCTTTACGCAGATAGCTGTAACCTTGCCATCCTTCTCAGCCTCGATGTTGTTCTGCATCTTCATAGCCTCGAGAACGACAACAGTATCGCCAGCCTTCACCTCCTGACCAACAGCCACCTCGATGCTGGTGATAGTACCAGGGAGAGGAGCCTTTACAGCGTTGGCTGTATTTACGTTGGCAGCTGGAGTAGCTTCAGTATCATCAGATGCAGCAGCTGGCTGACCGAGCACTACCTTCTTCTTCTCTGGTTCAGCTTCCTGTTCCATCTCAACCTTGTAAGCTTCGCCATTTACGTTCACGCTTGCGATGTTACCTTCAACAGCGTCAATCTGAACTTTGTATTCTTTTCCGTCAATTGTATATTTAAACTCTTTCATTTCTTTATCTTTATGGTTTGGCTGTTAAACTCAAGAACTTGGCGTTCCACATCGTCTGACGTGGCTTGATAGTGATGATGCCAGGCTCCTTGTCGTGTACGTTATTGCCCTGGTACTCATAGAGTGCCATGGCAATCGCAGCATAAATATTCTTATCCATTTATTCTTTCTCAGTTAAAGAACTTATCCCAGAAAACTTATCATAAAGTTCAAAGTTCAAAGTTCAAAGTTCAACTTTACATTGGCATACAGCCATGCTTCTTAGCTGGCAAGCTCTGGCGCTTGGTAGCGAGCTGAGCCAAACCACGGCAGATGCGGAAACGGGTATTGCGTGGCTCGATGACATCATCGATGTAGCCATACTGAGCAGCCTGATATGGATTAGCGAACTTGTCGGTGTATTCCTGCTCCTTCTCAGCCAGGAATGCCTTTACATCCTCGCCAGCTTCCTTCTTAGCCTTAGCTTCCTTACCACAGAGAACGGCAACGGCACCGCTGGCACCCATTACGGCAATCTCTGAAGATGGCCAAGCGAAGTTCAAGTCGGCACGCAACTGCTTGCAACCCATCACGATGTGGCTACCACCATAGCTCTTACGCAATGTGATAGTGATCTTTGGCACGGTAGCCTCGCCGTAAGCGTAGAGCAACTGTGCACCGTGGAGGATGACAGCATTGTACTCCTGACCTGTACCTGGCAAGAATCCTGGTACGTCAACGAGGGATACGATAGGAATATTGAAAGCATCGCAGAAACGAACGAAGCGGGCTGCCTTGCGGCTAGCGTTTACATCGAGTACACCTGCGTAAGCTGATGGCTGGTTAGCAACGATACCAACGCTCTGACCATTGAAGCGAGCGAAACCAGTGATGATGTTCTTGGCGAACTTAGGCTGAACCTCGAAGAACTCTCCGTTATCGGTTACAGCGCCAATCACCTTATACATATCGTATGCCTGGTTAGGATCCTCAGGGATAATCTCGTTCAAAGAATCCTCCATACGGTCGATAGGGTCTGTGCACTCTACGCGTGGAGCCTCTTCTGTATTGTTGCTAGGGATGTAAGAGAGCAGGCTCTTGATCATCTCGATAGCCTCTTCCTCTGTCTTGGCAGCGAAGTGGGTAACACCACTCTTGGTTGCGTGAACAGATGCACCACCGAGGTGCTCAGCATCGATATCCTCACCTGTTACGGTCTTTACAACCTTAGGACCTGTCAGGAACATATAAGAAGTCTGCTCCTTCATGATGATGAAGTCGGTCAAACCTGGAGAGTAAACGGCACCACCGGCGCAAGGGCCCATGATAGCAGAGATCTGTGGGATGACACCAGAAGCGAGGATGTTGCGCTCGAAAATCTCACCATAACCAGCGAGGGCGCAGATACCTTCCTGGATGCGGGCACCACCAGAGTCGTTCATACAGATAACAGGTGCACCCATAGTCATTGCCATATCCATTACCTTGCAGATCTTCTGTGCCATTGTCTCAGAGAGAGAACCACCGTTAACGGTGAAGTCCTGAGCATATACGTAAACCAGGCGGCCTGCTACAGTAGCGCTACCCGCTACCACACCATCACCGAGGTACTGCTTCTTCTCCATTCCGAAGTTGGTGCAACGATGCTTCTTAAACATGTCGTACTCCTCGAAACTGCCAGCATCTACCAACATTTCGATACGCTCACGAGCTGTATATTTGCCACGTGCATGCTGCTTCTCGATGGCCTTCTCACCACCGCCAAGACGAGCCTGTTCGCGCTTAGCGATCAGCTCTTTAATCTTTTCTACTTGTTTGCTCATAATCAATTATTATGTATAATTTCTTTTTTCGTTTATAGTGATTTGAAATGATGGATATGAATCCTCATCGCATAAATCGGGCACAAAGATACGAAAAAAACCGCAGATAGCGAACTATCTACGGTTAAATATTTAGAATAATGTGAAAAATCACCATTTTTGAGTGCTAAAACTCCTCGCTTTTAACTCCTTACTCTCTGCTTTTAACTTCTGGCTTATCAGAATTCCAGTAATACTCTTGCATTGAGCTGTCTGCCGGTGAGATAATTAGGCACGGCATACTGCTGATTCGTGACATCCGTTACCCAGTAGTAGCTGTTTACATTGTCAATGCCGAAGAGATTGAGGCAATCTATACCCACTGTTACATTCTTGAGGAATGTTCTGTGCTCATGATGGCGGTTGTCCAGTAACTGGTAGCTCATTCCGATGTCTGCACGGCGATAGGCGGTGGCACGGAAACTGTTGGTTTCCAATTCTCTATGAGGTGCTGCGAATGGAAGACCATCGGCAAAGGCAAGCTTGAGAGACAGGAGCCACTTCCTGCTGCCTGGGAAGTAATCGGTGAAGAAGAGATTCACCGCATAACGCTGGTCGGTAGGAAGCGGGATGCTCTTGCCGTTGAGTTTCATCCTGGTATCCATCAGCGACAGACTGAGCCAGGAATCCGTGCCGGGCACAAACTCGCCATAGAGCTTGAAGTCGAGACCAGCGGCATGACCGTTACATTCGTTCTGTCCGTAATAAACTACCTTTACATTGCTGACAGAGTAGGGCACCAGATTGCTCAATGCCTTGTAGTAGGCTTCGGCAGAGAACTTGTATCTCTGATCATTCACCCTGAACCGGTAGTCGTAACCGGCTATGAAGTGGATGCTTCGCTGACTCTTGATCTTCCGGTTGAGCGTTGCGATGGTTACTCCATTAATGGTTGAGGTATCTCTCAGCTCCTTGAAGAAAGGTGCCTGATAATAGAGACCAGCAGCGAAACGGAGCGTCGTATTCTCATGGTTTGCCGGAATGATGGCGAGAGAGACGCGCGGGCTCAGGATGGTTTCCCGGTTGAAGTTCCAATGGCTCAGACGAAGACCATAGTTCAGGGTATAGAGTGTTTGCCTGATATCGCCAGCCTGGGTAGAATCTCCTCCGCTCGTGAATCGGTAAGTGTCTTGAAGATAGGCTTCTATGCGGTTGGCATTCAACTCGTTTCTAGCCTTCATGGAATAGTACATATAGAGATCCTTTCCGGTGTGCGGAATGCTGTATCCGGCAGAATCTCTCATCTCGTATTCTACGGAATTTTCTTCGATGTGCTCCCGTTTCATCGTGACAGCAGCTTCCATGTCATGCTTCTGTACCTTGTGTTTCAGCATCAGCTTGGCACTCATCACGCGAGCCGTGAGATAGTTGCGGGCATGCTCGAAGTAAGTTCCTACACCCAGGTTTTCGGAGGTCTCGGTCTGGTCTAGCCAATACTGTCCCTGGACATCGTATTTCTCCTGTTCCCTGGTGTAGAAGGCACTGCCCAGAAGCGAGATACTGGTGTTGGAGGTGATGTTGCGGGTGATGCCCAGCGTTCCAAAATAGGTGAGGAATCGGTCCTTCTCCTGACCGTCGAAATATACTCTAAAGTTCTTGACGTTTTCCATTGTTCCGAAGGTGGTTTCACGGTCGGATGGTTCGAAATTGTAGTGATTGTCAGAGATGTTTCCGATGAAATCTATCTTCCAACGTTTGTTGGGCTGATAGCTCAGATAGGTCTGATAGTCGAGATAGTTCGGCTTGTATTCTCCCTTGGTTTCCATCGAACCGAGCAGATAGGCTGTAGTCTTGTATCTCACACTGTTGAGCCATGACAGCTTCCGGGTTCCCAATCCTATGTAGGCATCTGCTCCGAGCAGACTGGCAGCTACGCTTCCTTCCAGGATGGGTTTCTTTCCCTTTGCCTTTAATGTCTTGTAGGTGATGTCGAGTGCAGAACTCATCCTGTCTCCGTATTTGGCAGCATATCCACCCGTAGAGAATCCGATTTTATCTACCATATAGGGATTGATGATGGAGAGACCTTCCTGCTGACCGCTCCGGACGAGATAGGGGCGATAAACCTCCACATTATTTATATATACGGAGTTTTCGTCGAAAGCACCGCCACGCACATTGTATTGTGATGAAAGTTCGTTGTGGGTACTTACGCCGGCTTGCTGCTGGATGATGCCTTCTACGGCATTGCTGTTGGCAGAAGGAGCCAGTCTGGCATCCTTGAACTTGATTTCCTGCGTCTGGTCGGTCTGTATCTTTTCTCCCGTTACATTCACTTCTCCCAGCATGGCAGCATCGGTGTAGAGAACTACCTGCAGGTTTTGCCTTCCCCGAGGTTTTCTCAGCACTCTAACCTTGCTCTTGTATCCTATCATGGAGAACTTGACAGCCACGCTGTCGGCAGAATGAAGTCGCATGCTGAACTCTCCCTTCAGCGAGGTAAAGGCTACCTTTCCCTGGCTTGCCACGGATATGGTGGCAAGCTCTATAGGATGGCTGTCTTCATCAGTCACCCTGCCGTGGAGCGTAAATTCCTGTGCCATCATCTTCAGGGCGGCAATCAGGCATATTGTGAGAATGAATAATCTTTGTTTCATACATTATCTAACGCAGAAACACCTTATTTATTATAATAGAGGTATTTGAAAATAAAAAAGGTGAGTCATTTCTTTGATGACTCACCTTTTTCATATAGGGTAGTATTTTACTTGTCGCAAGCTTACTTGTTGCAAGCAAAATACAAACCGTCGTTAACAGCCATGCGGAGCTGGTAAAGACCAATCTCGTTCTGCTCTACGTTCATCTTCTGTCCGCTAGGCAGGCAAGCCTGGATGCTGCCATCCTCGTTGAAGCTGAAGAGCTCGCGGATGTCGCCATCCTTGCTGTAAGACCAGCTCTTGTTCTTCTTGTCGAACACGAAGTAAGACTTCTCACCAGCAGGGTCGGTAATCTCGTAGCCATTCTTCAGCGTCTTGATGGCATACAATCTGCCATCCTTGCCAGTAACATTCTGAGTCTTGCCAACGTTGGCAATCACTTTGTCGCCTGTCCAGAACTCGATAGTGTTGAGTACAAGCAAGTCAGCTGCTGAGCAGACTGCATAAGCAGGGCTGATGACAATGAAAATCAACTCGTTGATGAACTTGTTGTCGGTTGCACGCTTGTTCCAGTTGAGCACATTGTTGGTCAAGCTGAAAGAGCCGATGCACGAACTTAAGCACATTGAACCCAATGCGAGCGCAATGATGGTGTTAACTGTAATTTTTTTCATGTTGATTCTTATTAATGAATTACTTTGCTGATTCGAATTCACGCAGGAAGCGGGTATCGTTCTCAGAGAAGAGACGAAGGTCGCTCACACGATATTTCAGGTTGGTGATACGCTCCACGCCCATACCGAATGCATAACCGGTATATACGTTGCTGTCGATACCACAAGCCTCGAGGTCGTGAGGGTCAACCATACCGCAACCCAGGATCTCAACCCATCCTGTATGCTTGCAGAAGTTACATCCCTTGCCACCGCAGATGTTGCAGGAGATATCCATCTCTGCACTAGGTTCTGTGAATGGGAAGTAGCTAGGGCGCAAGCGGATCTTGGTATCTGCACCGAACATCTCGCGAGCGAAGGTGAGGAGCACCTGCTTGAGGTCGGTGAAGCTTACGTTCTTATCTACATAGAGACCTTCTACCTGGTGGAAGAAGCAGTGAGCACGTGCGCTGATGGCCTCGTTGCGATATACTCGTCCTGGGCAGAGCATACGGATAGGTGGCTCGTGGGTCTCCATATAGTGAGCCTCGTCGCCAGAAGTATGGCTGCGGAGAATCACATTCTTGGTAACATCGTCGGAACTGGTCTGCTCGATGAAGAATGTATCCTGCATGTCGCGGGCTGGATGGTCGGCAGCGAAGTTAAGCATGGTGAACACGTGCTTGTCGTCATCTACCTCTGGACCCTGATAGAGAGTGAATCCCATGCGGCCGAAGATGTCGATGATTTGGTTCTTCACTACAGTGAGAGGATGGCGTGTTCCGAGCGCTACAGGATAAGCTGTGCGGGTGAGGTCGATGTCATCGCTTGAAGACTCTGCTTCCTCCATCTGCTCTTTCAGGCCATTGATTTTCTCAAGGGCTGCGTTCTTTAATTCGTTGATCTTGATACCAACCTCTTTTTTCTGGTCGCCTGGCACATTGCGGAAGTCGGCCATAAGGGCATTGATTTCACCCTTCTTGCTGAGATACTTGATGCGAAGCTGCTCTACCTCCTCTGCGTTCTGGGCTGTGAGAGCGTTGACTTCTTTCAAGAGTTCTTCGATTTTCTCTAATAACATATCTTATTATTTGTCTGATTACTAATTTGAAGTTTAAGCGATTTGTCTGCCATAAATGGCTCGCAAAAGTCACTAATTCATCTATTTTGAGTGCAAAGATAACATTTTTTGCTTAAAATATGAAATATCTCAAAAGAAAGTTGTACTTTTGCATAGAAAATTTGAGAAATTTTATAAGTTTATGAAGAAACTCTCTTTGATAACAGTTATGTTGGCGGTGCTTACCATCGTTTGCTTCACCTCTGTAGGATGCACAGACAAGAAGCCGGCACCTGCCATTG
>OCLH01000080.1_pt1 | contig 18016 bp, 7 predicted proteins | sample 1495891 | NCBI WGS metagenome assembly OCLH01 (sample SAMN03418266, study PRJEB22391) | human gut metagenome | biome: human-gut; feature: organic feature; material: feces | host: Homo sapiens | place: Tanzania | collected 2013-01
CTCCATGCAAGCGAATGAAGCTCCGCAGGAGCGAATGAGCGCAGCTTGGAGATAGTACCAAAAAGGGTATGAGCCTCGTAGAGGGTCGGTTATGGCCAAAACTATTGATGCTTCCACGACCGACCGTCTCCGACGCTCGCCACTATATTTGGACTTGTCTCCAAGCTGCGTTCGCAAGCGAGCTTGCATGGAGTTAACCACAATTTGCCGTTTCCAACGGCTCTAAAATCCCTCTTTTCGACTTTTTCAGTGCTTTCGCCAAAGGCATATCCCTACGTTATGATACGCCAATGCGTAGAATGTAGAAAAGATGAAAATGAAACAATAGCAAGGACTGGCATCGGAGATGCCGCATCATGCGAAACACCATGCAAGCGAAAATCGCAAAGCGATTGAGCGCAGCTTGGTGACAAGAACATTGTATGGCGTCGAGCCTCGGAGAGGGTCGGTTATGATTATGAAGAAAAGATATTGATACCACAACCGACCCTCTCCGAGGCTCCTGTTGTGAGCACATTGCTATCACCAAGCTGCGCGTCCTTGCAAGCAAGAACACTTGCATGGTGTTTCGCATCATTTGGCATCTCCGATGCCTTCACATGTGCTTTTATTTATTCCCTACCCCCCACGCGATAATGCAATCGTTTGCACTTATATTTTGTTAAAAATGAGCATACAAATGAACAATTACAGTAATAAACATAGTAAATTTGCACATGAAAAATTGGAAAAAATAGCTCACTTAAAAGACCAATTAACGAAGCTAAAAAAACTAAAACAACAAAATAACAAAATGACAAATTATCTCATTAAATTCATGCTATTGCTGATGGTAACCTTCTCCATCGGACAAGCAAATGCCACAGTCGTGTATTACAAAAACACGAAAAACTGGCAAACGCCCACAGCCCACATGTGGAATGGTGGTGAAGGCACCAATTTCCCAGGTAAGGCAATGACCAATCTGGGCGACGGTTGGTACAGCATCGATGCTGGCAGCAACAAAAACATCCTTTTCAACAACGGTTCAGACAAAGAAAAAACCGGTGATTTACAGATTCCCCAAAAGAAGTCAGCCACCGCTTACGTCGATGGCAAATGGGAAACCGTGACCTACAAACTCCTGCACCCTTGGGGGGGAAGTGGCACATGGACTGATAAAACACTTACCGACGATGGCGATGGCTACTATAGTTTGAGCGAAAAATGGTGCGACGCTGAATGTGACGTGCGATGTTACATTAGTGGTTCTCCTGTGGGAGACCCATATACCATTGAAAAGAAAAATATCACATTGGAGAACAACCCACAAAAGGGCGATGTATGTACGTTCACTTACAATCCCGCCGACAAATCCCTCACCGTCACAAAAGGAGAACCGCTGCCATACAAGGAAGTATACATCTTTGGTGGCGTGAATGTGAACGAATGGGATAACACAAAAAATTATGTGAAAATGGAGTGCAACGAAGGCGTTTACACCTACAATTTCACTTACGACGGCAAGACCAATTTATGGGCATTCTATGCGCGAAGAAAAAACGGCACAGCGACCTACCTCGTGCAGGATGCGGAAGTGCAGAATGCGGAAGTTACCCCTTCTACTCCACAAAAATTTAAAGAAATGGACAACAGAAACGGCAAGGTTTTCAGCTACAGCAGACTGAGAGCCGGTCGCAACTACACCATTAAGCTCAACTGCAACGACGATGTGGTTTCTATCGTAAAAAACGTAACCAGAAGCGAAATTCCTGTATATCCTAATGGCGTGAGCACTGAAAGCGAGCTCAAAGCCTACGATTTCGAGGCTAATCCTGTATATTATCTGGTGGCACAAGTGCTCAACGACAATCGCCCAACGCCAGAATGGCAAATGGAAAAGGGTGCCGACGGCAAATACCACATCAACGGTTTCGCTATGCGCAACACTAATTGCATCGGCAACAACAACCGTGAGGACGGCGTGGCAGTGTGCCAATACACATCCGCTAACAGCTATATTGATTTAGACGAGCAAACACTGAACAACCTCCCCGAAAATCCATTGAGCGAAGGCCGCTTGTTCAACGCCACTTTCGACCCCGTAACAGGCAAACTCACTTTTGAAGAAGACCTCTCAGCCAACCAAAAGATGCCATTCATCTCGCTGGTGGGCTATATGATGCAGCAAGATGCGGAATATGCCACCCCACGCGGTGTGGAAGGCAAACCTGCTGGTGTGACCACCGCCACAGGCTGGCAAGAAGCTTGGTTGCAATACGATGCCGAAGGCAATCTCTTGAAGGACCGCAAGGGCAATGTGATGTACAGCACCATGTGGCCTCCAAAAAATCCTGTATATTTCACCGCCAACGCTGGTGGCGAACGCCATTACTCAAGCGACCAGATGACATTCACACCTGTGAAAGCCGCAGGCAAATATGTGGCTAAAACAGGTAAAGAATGGGAAGATGAATTGAAGGCAAGCGACAATGCCGATGCTTACCAGGGGCTCGACCTCGTGGACGATGCCACCTACTACCGCTATGTGGTGGACGACATCTGGTATGTGGGCGCAGGTAAGATTTGGACCGGTTGGGCAGGTCAAACCGTCAACCAAGGCGGAAAACAAATCGCACAATGGAGCAACCACCGCAACTGGGGCTATGCCGACAAGAAAGCAACCGATACCGAAGGTACTGCCATTGACCCAGAGACCACCTACGGTGTGAGCACCGAAGATGGAGCAAACGGTAACTTCCTTTTCGATCAACCTACCTTCTTCAAGACTATCGAATTTTTCTACGACAACAACGACCCACAAAAAGCGTCGAAAATCTACACCACCCTCGCCTACGGCTCTGCAAGCATCGCTGCACAGAGCAACAAGGGAAATGGCGCATATAAAAAGGGTAGCTACCAGCCATCTGTTAGCGTGCCTGAAGGCGTGACCGTGAAGGGCTACACCATCTACCGCTACGATGCCACTACCAACCAACTCGCTCCTATCGGCGAGGACGGCGGCAAGGTGAAAGAAGGCACTACTGACCCAAATTCTACGGAATTTACTTTCGACAACGAAGGCTTGGCTGACGGTCGCTACTACTATGTGCTCAAGGTTGACTTTAGCAACGGCCGCTCATCTAAAGTGCGCTCTAACCCATTCATCATTTACCACCCAGGCGAATACACCCTCGATGCCAACGGCTACCAACTCGTGAAGCTCGACAATGCAGTGAATGGTTACGAATATGTGACCTACAACAGCAAGGAAAAAGGTGAAATGTATCTCGTGAACATCGCCGACGATGCTGTTGCGGCTTACGAAGTGCTCGGCTCTGACAAGCGCGACGCTGTGAAGGCTCTCCTGAGCAGCAACGAAGGCATCAAGTGGACCGACAAGGTGTTTGTGTATGCTCCTGTGCCATCTTCATTCAAGGTGGATGCCGAAAAGGATAATTCTACCATCAACCTCGAAGACATCACTGGCTACACCCTCGGCTCAGCCACTGTGGCACCTTTCAATGCCAAGGAACTGGTGAAACTCGACAATAAGGAAAACTTCACACAGCGCACCTACAAGGCTGTGATGAACTACAAGGAAACAGATCCAAACACGAAAGAAAAGACCGATAAATCCACTCTCGGCAAGGAAAACATCACTATGATGCAAATGCCTAACGTGAAGGCTAAGGGTTCGGTTGTGAATGTGGCCAAGATTGAAAATAGCGAGGTGCTCGACATCATCGACGGCGACGCCACCAAGAAAAAGGCTTGCAACTACTATGAAGTGACTCTCGCACTCAACTTCGACGATCCTAACGTGATTACCGCCAAGGCTCCACGCTTCAAAATCGGCGACAAGGTATATGAGGGCGTGAACGAAGGCACTCGCACCATCACTATCGCTTGCGTGAATCCTCTGGATTTCACCAACGCTGCCGACGACATCACCGTTGACGCAGTGTATTTCGACGGCACCGACTACACCCTTCCTGCCACTATCGGTGAGGCTGCTGTGCTGAAAGCCGACGATGCGAAATTCCAAATGCTCGCACACCCAAAAATCACATTCGTTGATGCTATCACCAGCAAGATGACGGAGGGCAGGCATGTGGTTGCCGTTACTGAAATGGAAACCATCATGGACGGTGCCGACAAGATTAGCGAAACCGCCCTCGACGATGAATACTACAATGTGGAATTTGCTATCGACGACCACGAGATTCCAGATTTCAGCCAAATTCTCACAAAAGAAGACATCAACTTCAAAGGCGTGCTTGAAAATAAGGGCAATTACTGGATTTGGAGCAAGTTCCACATGTTCGACAACACCTCAGGCAAGGACAATGTGAAGTTCAGAGCAGAAGTGACTCCAATGTATGTGGCTCACGTCACCAACCAAGCCAGCACCGAAAATCTCAAAATCGTCATTGGAGAAACTCCTGCAACTGCTGAAGGCACCTACGTTGCCCTCTACGGCAACTCAGCCGACTACATCAAGGAAGGAAGTATCTCAACTGGCGTAACCGACATCACCACCCTCGCTCCACGCGCTCGCAAGGTGATTGAAAACGGCGAAATCCACATCATCTATGGCGACCGCAAGTTCAACGTGATGGGTGCTGAAATCCGATAACAAAAAGAATTCCCAATTTTATAAATAGCTCTAACATTTTGGGCAAGTCCAGCGCATAAAGCACTGGACTTGCTTTTTTTAAGCCAAATCGGTCATTAAGGCTTAATGAGCTGAAAATAAAATTTATGCAATCGGTTGCAGAGAAATATCAGCAAAAAATTTTGTAAAATATTTCCTCATTTATGGAATTTATACGATATTTGCACCCAGATAGAACGAAGGAGATTTCCCACCTCCACTCTATCAAGTTGTCATAAGATGACGGATGTATAAAAGTTGAAGATGAAACCCTATAAGGTATTCCCGACCTTATAGGGTTTTATTATTTCCCAAATCACCGAAAAAGTCGAAAATAGATTTTGCACCGGTTTATCAAAATTGCATCATAAAAATCACATCAAAACGTAGGGACATGCCTTTGGCATGTTTCCAATGCGTTGATACATTGCTGTTTGTATCGAAAAGGCAAACCAAAGGGACGGTTCTTTTGGTTTGTTAGAGATGCGTTGATACATTGCTGTTTGCAGCGAAACATGCCAAAGGCATGTCCCTACGTTATGATACGCCAATTGCGTTGAAAGTAGAAAAGATGAAAATGAAACAATAGCAAGGACTGGCATCGGAGATGCCGCATCATGCGAAACACCATGCAAGCGAAAATCGCAAAGCGATTGAGCGCAGCTTGGTGACAAGAACATTGTATGGCGTCGAGCCTCGGAGAGGGTCGGTTATGATTATGAAGAAAAGATATTGATACCACAACCGACCCTCTCCGAGGCTCCTGTTGTGAGCACATTGCTATCACCAAGCTGCGCGTCCTTGCAAGCAAGGACACTTGCATGGTGTTTCGCATCATTTGGCATCTCCGATGCCTTCACCTGTGCTTTTATTTTCTCCCAGCCCCACCCCACGAGGGTAATGCAAACGATTGCACAATATTTTCGGCTTCGTGGTTTTAATAATGGGTGGAAGTGAGGAAAAAGGTGTGTAACTTTGTGGTATTCTAATTATTAACAATAGCCAAAACTATTTAATCCTTCGATATGAACAAAATCAAATTAGCACTTCTCGCGCTGGTAATGCCCGTAATGGCGCTTGCACAAGGTTGGCCAGCGAATTATGGCGGCGTTATGCTCCAAGGCTTCTATTGGGATTCGTTTGTGGATTCGCAATGGTCGAACCTCGAATCGCAAGCCGACGAGTTGAGTTGCTTCAAGCTCATCTGGGTGCCACAGTCTGGCAACTGCAACTCCAGTTACAACCAAATGGGCTACACCCCTGTTTATTTCTTCGACCACAACAGCAGCTTTGGCACTGAAAAGCAGCTTCGCAGCATGATCAGCACTTTCAAGGCTAAAGGCACTGGCATCATTCAAGATGTGGTGATCAACCACCACAACAATATGGGTGTGAACGGCAGTTGGGTGGATTTCCCTGCCGAAACCTACAACGGCGTTACCTATCAATTCCAATCTACCGACATCTGCGCCAACGACGACGGTGGCAAAACTAAAGCATGGGCAAGCGAAAACGGTTTCAGCCTCAGCGCCAACAACGACACTGGCGAGGGTTGGGACGGCTGTCGCGATCTCGACCACAAGAGCGCTAATGTGCAAAAAATCATCAACGCCTATCTGCCTTACTTGCTCAACGACCTCGGCTATGCCGGTTTCCGCTACGATATGGTGAAGGGCTACAGTGCTTCGTTCACCGGTCAATACAACACTAAAGCCGGCGTGCAATACAGCGTGGGCGAATACTGGGACGGCAACGCTTCTACGGTAATCAACTGGATTAATGGCACTAAGGTGAACAATGTGATTCAATCTGCCGCCTTCGACTTTCCATTCCGCTACACCGTGCGCGACGCTGTGAACGGTAGCGACTGGTCGAAACTCGGCAACGCCAGCGTGATGAGCAACGCCAGCTACAAGCGTTACGCTGTTACTTTCATCGAGAACCACGATACTGAATATCGCTCAAGCGCAGAGCAGCAAGACCCTATCCACAAGGACACTATCGCTGCCAACGCGTTCCTCATCGCCATGCCTGGCACCCCTTGCGTGTTCTACAAGCACTGGCAGGACTACAAGAGCGAAATCAAGAATATGATTGAACTGCGCCAAATCGCTGGCATTCACAATATGAGTTCTTACTCAAAATACCGCAGCAATGTGAACTATTTCGCCAACCAAGTGACCGGCACCAAGGGCAAACTCATGGTGGTGGTGGGCAAAACCGAAATGGTGAAGCCTTCGGCTGCTTCGTGGGTGGAAATGATTGCTGGCCATCACTACAAATACTACCTCTCGCCCAGTTGCGAGGTGGCATGGGCTGATGTGGCATCGGGCGAATATGAGAAGGCGTTTGATGTGAAACTCGTGGCTGTAAGTGCCACCAGCGGTGCGAAACTCGTTTACACGCTCGACGGTTCCGAACCTACCGCCTCAAGCCCACAAGTGGAAAACGGCACAAAAATCACCATCAGCGGCAGTTGCACCATGAAAGTGGGATTGCTGAAGAATGGCGCAGTGAGCAGCGTGCTTTCTCGCGACTACCAGATTGTGCCTTTCACCCCTCACACCGCCACCGTGCATGTGAAGGACCCAAGTTGGCCATCGGTTTACTTCTATATGTGGGACAAAAAAGGTGATGAGCTCAACGGCACATGGCCTGGTTCCGAAGTTACCGACACCAAGATGGTAAAGGGAGCGAAATTCTACTACAAGACGGTAAATGTACCTTCTAAGGACTACTATTTCAACGTGATTTTCGATAAGGGATCAAATGAAGAACAAACAGTGGACATCGGCCCTATCCGTAACGATGTTTACTACGAAATCAGAGGCTCGATAAACGGCAAGATGCTCGTTGACGACGTTACGCTCCAATACACTGGCGGTGGCGACACCCCTATCAAGGGCGACATCGACGGCAATGGCGAATTGAACGTGAGCGACGTGACTGCCCTCATCAACAAGATTCTCTCCGCAGCCGACTTCAGCGACAGCGTGTGCGATGTGAACGAAGACGGTGTGGTGAACGTGAGCGATGTGACTGCTCTCATCAACCTGATTCTTGAATAATGAAATTATATAAGTTAGTTAGCGTTATCGTGCTTGCACTCCTGGGTCTAATGCCGACCCAGGGCAGTGCAGCCACGTTGGGCGACATCGACGGCAACGGCGAAGTGAACGTGAGCGATGTGACTGCCCTCGTCAACCAAATTCTTGGCACTGCACAATTCGACAGCGCCACTTGCGATGTGAATGCCGACGGCAGCATTGATGTGAGCGACGTGACTACACTTGTGAATATCATTCTCGGCACTTACGAAGACCCGAACCAAAAGTTGGCTGGTGCCGACATCTCTCTACTCGACCGCTACGAACAGCGTGGAGCCATCTACTACGATAAAAACGGCACGAAAGTGACCGATATGCTCGCTCTCTACAAGCAAATCGGGCTCAACGCCATGCGTGTGCGCCTCTTTGTTGACCCTTCGAAGGCTTCGGCTACCGACAAGGGGCAAGGCGTGTTTCAAGACCTCGCCTATGTGAAGGCTTTGGGCAAGCGCATCAAAGACCACGGATTGAAATTCATTCTCGATTTCCATTATAGCGACTCATGGGCTGACCCCGGCAAACAAACCGTGCCAAGCCGATGGACAGGACTCTCGGTGGAGGCGATGACCGACTCAGTGTACAGTTACACGAAAGCGTCGCTCGAAGCCATGGTGGCTGCTGGCGCACGCCCCGACTATGTGCAGGTGGGCAACGAAATCACCTACGGTATGCTTTGGCCCACTGGCAGTGTGTGGCCCGAAGGAACAGCCAACAAAGGCACTTGGGCTAATTTCTCTGCCTATTTCAACGCTGGAGCACGCGCCGTGCGCGAGGTGTTGCCAAACGCGAAGGTGATTTGCCACATCGAAATGTCAAACAACGGCAATCCGGGCAAGTTCTTCGGTATGGGCGCAAAGAAGTTCGGACTCGACTACGACATTATGGGCCTGAGTTACTACCCTGCCTACCACGCCACCGCCAGCACCGTGATTTCGGCGTTGGAGAGCGTGATTAAGCAACTGAAAGTGCAAGTGCCCGACCGTAAAATCATGATTATGGAAACAGGCTACTCCTACCGCTGGGAAATGAGTGGCACAAAAGACACCAACATCAGCAAAAAATACCCTTACACCGAAGCCGGACAGGCGAAATACACCGCCGACCTCGTGACCATGCTCAACAAATACAGCGATAGCGTGAACGGACTTTTTTGGTGGTGCGCAGAGCAAAACGAATACGGACTCGACTGGAACACCCAACGCGTGGTGGACAGTTGGTGGCAAGCAAGCCTCGTTGACAACGAAAACGGCAAAATCCTCCAAGCCACCTACGAACTCCCCAAATTCAAATAATCCATTCACACAATAGGGGAAAAAGTATATTCCCAACGCTTAGCGTTTTCCCCACACAACAAAATCGGCTAAAAGGATTGTTCCTTTTAGCCGATTTTTAATTATTACACTCCTATATGGATTTAGAATTCGAGGAGGAGGGTGCCGTGGGTGGGGATTGGAATGTCGGTGGTGAGGTTGATTTTCTCGCCTGTGAGCACATTGCTTGCCTCGGCGGTGGTGCCAATCAGTTCGGCATAGCGCTTCACGTCCACTTTGTTTTCCTTATCCAAGCCGTTGAGCATGAGCATCATGGTTTTGCCTTCGTGGCGACGCGCAATCACATACACGCCATTGTGGGGGCAAAATTGTGTTTGGGTGCCATTCACTATCACGTCGTTGCCCTTGCGCCAATGCAGCAGACGGCTGAGCCAGCCAAACATCTCGTTTTCCTCGGCGGTGCGTCCGTCGGCGGTGAAACAGCTGCGCTCATCGCCAGGGAAGCCACCCATAAAGTCTTTGCGTACATTGCCGTCGGTCACCTTCTTCACACCATTCATCAGCACCTCAGTGCCGTAGTAGAGTTGTGGAATACGCTTGATGGTGAGCAGCAGCGCAAGTCCTTGTTTCAGGCGATTCACATCCTTGCCCTCGCCCAAAAAGCGGTCGGTGTCGTGGTTTTCGATGAATGCCATCACATGGTTTACATCGGTGTAGAGATAGTCGTACACAAACGTGTTGTACACACGGTTGAAGCCACGCCACCAGTCGTCGGTGGTTTCGTGTTTGCACGAGTCCATTGCCTCATAGAAAGCGAAGTCCATCACCGTTTTCAGATTACTGTTTTGCTTCGCCAAACGCGAATCCTTTTGCCAAGTGGCGGTGTAGGCTGGTTGTGTAACCCAAGTTTCACCCACGGTGTTGAAGTTGGGATATTCCTCGTTCAGTTCCTTCATCCAGTGCGCCATAGGAGCGGCGTAGGCGTAGGGATAAGTGTCCATACGAATGCCGTTGATACCCACGGTTTCCACCCACCAGATGCTGTTTTGAATTAGATAAGTGGCAACGTGAGGATTGTTTTGGTTAAGGTCGGGCATTGACGACGCAAACCACCCTTCCTCCGTTTCGCGCTTGTCGATTTCGCTGGCGTAGGGGTCAACGCATGGGGTGAGTTTGAAACTGGTCTGCAAACCGTAGTTGGGTTGGTTAAACCAGTCGGCTGCCGGTGGATTGATTTGCCATGGGTGGCTCGATCCGCAGTGGTTGAAAATCATATCCATCACCACTTTCAAGCCCTTCTGGTGTGCCTCGTCAACCAAACGGCGGTAATCTTCGTTGGTGCCGAAGCGTGGGTCCACGTTGTAGTAGTTGGTGGTGGCATAGCCGTGGTAACTGCTGTGGCCGCCTCCGCCTGGCATATCATTCTCAAGCACAGGGGTAAACCACAGTGCGGTCACACCCAGTTCGTTGAAGTAGTCGAGGTGCTGACGAATGCCCTCCAAGTCGCCACCATGGCGAAGCGATGGCTCCGTGCGCACGCAACGTTGGTCGAGCATACCCTTCACCACATTGTTTTTCACATTGCCATCGGCAAAGCGGTCGGGCATGAGCATATACAGCACGTCGGCATTGGTGAATCCCTGTCGTGCCTCACCGGGCATGTCGCGGCGCTTGATTTCGTAGTTCACCTGTTTTTTCTTGCCACCTTGCTCAAAATTGAGTTTCATGGTGCCAGGTTGAGCACCTTGCAGATTGAGATACACGAGCAGATAGTCGGGGCTGTCGAGGCGCACCACGCTATCCACCTTCACACCGGCATAGTCGGTGCTTACGTTGGCTTGCTTGATGCCCTTGCCATATACCATCAACTGGAGCGATGGATTTTTCATGCCAGCATACCAGTTGGTGGGTTCCACACGGTCGATGTTCACCGCCGCATGTGCTGCGAATGTCGCAAGCAGTGATATTGCTAAAGTTTTCAGTTTCATATCGCTTTTTTCCTTGATTAGTTGTGTACAATCAGTGCCGATTGTGCTGGCACTTCGAGTTTCGATGTGGTGGTGCTGCGAATGCCGTCGAGGTTCACCTTTCCGGCTGCCACCACAGAGGTGTAGGCATCTTCTGGCACATCTACCATGCAGGCATACTTATTGGCGTTGAGCACCACATAGATGTCGCGCCAAGCGTCGCCACCGGCATTGTCTTTCAGGCGGAATGCCACCAAGCCCTCTCCCACTGGCAAAAATTCGAGGTGCTTGCGCACAAGTTCGGCACTGCCTAAGCGGAATGCTGGGTGAGCCTTGCGCAAGGCAATCAAGCCTTGATAATAGGCAAACACCTGTGGGTATTTCTGCATGTTGTCCCATGGGAGTTGGTTGATGCTGTCGGGTGATTTGTAACTGTTGTGCACTCCCTTCTTGTCGCGCAGCATTTCCTCACCGCTGAGCATGAATGGCACGCCCTGCGAGGTGAACACAGCGGTTTGCGCAAGCAAATCGAGGCGAATCAGTTCATCGGTGCCGATGCCTGGAATACTGGCTTTCAGACGGTCGACCAAGCACAGGTCGTCGTGGCAACTCACATACGCCATCATCTGAGTAGGTTCTGCTGCCCATGGCTTTTTGCTGTAGTTCACCTTTGAATAGTCAACTTGTGGGTGCTCGATGCAGCCCACAATGCCGGCTTTGATGCTTTCCTGATGTCCGGGCTTGGCGGCAAGGAATGCGCTCTGGTGGTCGTCGCTGAACGGACCACGGATAGCGTCGCGCATTTCGTCGCTGAATGCTGCGATACCTGGCATCTGATAGATGTTGGCTTTCATCGCCAATTTTTCCACAGGATAAGCGCATGAGCCTGCGCTCCAGCCTTCGCCGTAGATGAGCACATTCTTGGGAAGCGCCTCACGAATGAGAGTCATGGTGGCAATATCGTGAATGCCCATCAAATCCACACGGAAACCGTCGAGGTGGTATTCATCTGCCCAATATTTGAAACTCTCAATCATGTATTGGCGCATCAATGGGTTTTCGCTGGCTGTTTCGTTGCCGCAGCCTGAGCCGTCGCTGTATTCGCCTTTGTCGTTTTTGCGGTAGAACACATCGGGGTTGGTGCGCTGGAAATTGCTGCTCTGAATATCCATGGTGTGGTTATACACCACGTCAAGAATCACGGCGATGCCTGCGTCGTGCAGTGCCTTCACCATCTGCTTAAACTCTTTCACACGCACTTCAGGCTTGAAGGGATTGGTTGAATAAGAGCCTTCTGGCACATTGTAGTTCAATGGGTCGTAGCCCCAGTTAAACTGTGGACGGTCGAGGTGCTCCTCATCTACCGATGCATAGTCGAACGAGGGAAGCAGGTGAATGGCTGTAACGCCCAAACTCTTCAGGTGCTCGATAGCCCAAGGCTCGGTGAGCGCCATAAACTTGCCTGGATAGCGTGCTTCCTTACGGCTGACCGAGAAATCGCGGTTGTGTGATTCATACACGATAAAGTCGGTGGGAGCATAGCCGAGGGCGCGGTCGCTTTCCCAGCCTTCGGGATTGGTGGCTGCCATGTCGATGATGGCGCCTCGCTTGCCGTTCACACCCACAGCCTTGGCAAAGAGTCCGGGAGTCTCGCCCAGCATCTTGCCGCCCTGCTTCACATTGAAGGTGTAGAAGCGGCCTTTCAAATCGCCCTTCACCACGGCTTTCCACACGCCTTTCGCGCCTTTGCGCATTGCCACGGTCTTCACAGGCTTGCCGCCAGTGCCTTCTGCATAGATGTTGAGGCTTACCGACTGCGCTTTCTGCGCCACCAGGGCAAAGGTGGTGCCACGCTTGGTGTAGGTGACTTCATTGTTAAATTGCCCTGCGTTCATTCCAAGTGCCGCAATCGCTGCCATTATTGTCAAGATTAAGAATCTTTTCATACTTGTGTCTTATAGATAAAAAAGGGCGAATCGGAATAGTCCGATTTCGCCCAAGAGTGATTATAAACTGATTATTTTGCAATTACCGACATCACGAAACCGCCACCAGGAGCCTCAACCATCTTGATTTTGTCGCCTTGTTTCACGGTTTTCTTTGTGATGACGTATGCCTTTGGATTGGTTTCATAATGAGCGTCCTTGGCATCGGCGTAAATAGTACATTCATATTTACGGCCTTTATCAAGGAAGTCGAAGTTCACGGTCACCTTGTGGCCGTTTTCGTTGCACTTGCCACCCACAAACCAGTTGTCGGAGCCTTTTGCCTTACGAGCCACGGTGATGTATGCGCCCGGCTCTGCATCAATGTAGCGAGAGTCGTCCCAGTCGATTGCCATGTCGCGGATAAACTGCATGGCATCGTCGTACTTGGCGTAGTTCTCTGGGCGGTCGGCTGCCATTTGCAGCGGTCCCCACATCACCATATACACTGCGAGCTGACCCACGAGTGTGGTGTGAATCTTGTGGGGGTTGTCGCTCCATGTGCTGAGGTCGGTCTCAAAGATACCAGGGGTGTAGTCCATTGGACCACCTTGCAAGCGTGTGAATGGCAATACCACGGTGTGGTCGGGCTTGCTGCCGCTGAATGCCTCATATTCGGTGCCGCGTGCGCTTTCGTTGCCCACGAGGTTAGGATAGGTGCGAGCCAAGCCGGTTGGACGTGTGGCTTCGTGCGCATTCACCATGATGCGGTGCTTTGCAGCCTCGGTCACGCAGCGCAGGTAGTGGTTGTTCATATATTGGCCGTAGTGGTGTTCGCCACGTGGAATGATGTCGCCCACATAGCCGCTCTTCACTGCGTCGTAGCCATATTTATTCATCAATGAGTAGGCATCTTCCATGTAGCGCTCGTAGTTGGTGACCGATGAACTGGTTTCGTGGTGCATCATCAGACGCACGCCCTTGCTGTGCGCATATTCGTTGAGTGCCTTGATGTCGAAGTCGGGGTAAGGGGTCTGGAAGTCAAACACGTCGTATTTCCAACGGTTTGCCCAGTCTTCCCAGCCTATATTCCAGCCTTCCACCAGCACCTCGTCGAGGTTGTTGGCTGCGGCGAAGTCGATGTAGCGCATCACGTCTTTGGTGTTTGCCAAGTGACGACCGTTAGGTTTGCACTTGGTGAAGTCGGTTTCACCCAAGCGCACTGAAGGATACTCGTCGGTGTAGTTCCAACTGCTACGACCCACAATCATTTCCCACCACACGCCGTTGTACTTGGTGGGGTGAATCCATGAGGTGTCTTCAATTTTGCAAGGCTCGTTGAGGTTGTAGATGAGGTACGACGAGAGCATGGTGCGTGCATCGTCGCTCACCATCACGGTGCGCCAAGGGGTGTTGCATGGGGTTTGCATATAGCACATGTTGCCCACAGCATCAGGGGTGAGCCATGATTCAAACACCATGTTCTTGTCGTCGAGATTGAGGTGCATGGTTGCGTAGTTGATACATGCAGCCTCGTGGATATTGATGTAGAGTCCGTCGTCGGTCTTCATCTGGAGCGAGGTCTGAACGCCAGTTTCCGAGAATACGGATGTTGACGAGTTGCCAGTAACAGCATCGAGCATTCCATTGCTCTTCACGCCTTTGGGACGATTGAGGCACTTGTTCATGGTGCCGCGAATTTCAGAAAGGCGGGTGGTCTGTCCAGGATTCTCCTGGGTGTCGTAGTCGCCCGCAATCCACCATGCCATGTGGTCGCCCGTCATGGCAAACTGGCTGTTTTCCTGCTTGATGATGAAGTAGTTGAGTTTTTCTTGCTGTGGAAATTCATAGCGGAAACCCATACCTTCGTCATACACACGGAATCGAATCACCATTTTGCGATTCATCTTGGCCTGGTCGAGTGTAACCGCCATTTCGTTGTAGTGGTTACGCACGTTCTTGTATTGTCCCCAAACTGGTGTCCAAGTTTCGTCGAAAGTGGAGGTTTGGGTGTCGGCAATGGTGAAGCCGTCGAGCAGGTCTTGCTCTTTCTTGCCATTGCTCGCATGCTTGTCTTTTGCCAATGTGAGACCCAAGTGGCTGGGCTTGCACACTGTCTTGCCCTTGTAGGTGAGGGTGTAGGTAGGTTTGCTGTTGTCGAGGTAAAACTTCACCACCACATTGCCGTCAGGCGATTTCACTTCCTGAGCCACAGCGCCGAATGGTGCCAGTGCCACAGCCAGCAGAAGCATTAATGATGCAATTTTTTTCATTTTCGTCCGCTATTAGTAATTAATTTGGTCATTTTCTCGTTGAATTCCTTGCATGCCATGAGTTGGCTAATGGTCATGTGCATACGGTAGCGCCAGTAGTGGCGTGGATTGGCAGGAATGTTGATGCGTTCGGCATCAGGGTCGGCCAAGCGTATGGTCTCGTCGATGGAGAGCCAGTCTTGGAGCGAGAGCATGCACAGCATAGATGGGCAGTTGAGGTGGTTCACCACCACTTGCTCTGCAACGTCGCCGGGCAGTGGGTGCGGAGCGGGGCCTTGCTTCCAGAGCACGGCGTTGTAGTATTCCTGCGTGAGGTCGCGGTCTTCGTCCCACCATTGGCGAAGGGTGGGCATATCGTGGGTGAATATGGTGCTTACGGAGCGATATGGGTTCTTGGCAAGAACGCCAAACTTCACGTTCACATCTTTAGGCATCGTCTGGATTTCGAGACTGAGAATGCGGAGTTGGTTGATAACCCATGGCACACAATCGGGCACCATGCCGAGGTCTTCGGCACACACGAGCATACGGGTGGCTTCCACAAGGCGTGGAAGTTTCTTCATTGCCTCACCATACCAGAAGTCGTTGTTGCGACGATAGAAGTAGTCGTTGTAGAGGCGGTTGAAGGCTTCCTTATCTGATTGCCAGAGGGCTTCGTAAATGAAGTCGTGCTGCACGGAGATGCGTGGGTGGAACTTGTTGGCGTCTTTGCGGTCGCGCAGGAAGAGCACATTGCTCACCAGCGACATCAGTGCCTCTGCCACGTTCTTGCCGTCTTGGTCGGCATCTTTAAATGCCGCCTCAATCTTGCGTTGAGTGTCGTATTCGGGTTTGAGGCGATACATGTCGTCGTGGGTGGGGAGCAGGTATTTCTCGCGGATTTCCGATGCGCGCTCACCGAATGTGCGTTCGAGCACCCAGTCGGTAATGAAAGGTTCAAGCATGTAGTCTTGGAAGTTGAAGCCGTAGCCTGCAATTTCCTCGCGTGTCATACCAAGGGCTGGCGAGAACTGGCCGAGTATGCCATACACGGCATCAATCGGAATTTCCCAAATGCGGAAGAAACCCAACACGTGGTCGATGCGGTAGGCGTCGAAATACTGCGCCATCTTGCTGAAGCGCTTTTCCCACCACAAGCAGCCGTCGGCTATCATTTCTTCCCAGTTGTAGGTGGGGAATCCCCAGTTCTGACCATTGGCGGAGAACGCATCGGGTGGTGCGCCGGCTTGGCCGTTGAGGTTGAAATAGCGTGGTTCTACCCATGCCTCCACACCGTCGCGGCTGACGCCGATTGGAATGTCGCCTTTGAGGATTACGCCTTTCTTGCGTGCATATTCGTGCGCGCCTCGCATTTGCTGGTCGAGGATAAACTGCACGAAATACCAGAACGCCACTTTCTTGTATTCGCTTGTGCGACTGTTTGCCATCGCCTCACGCTCGCTTTCATCGAAGGTGTGGTGGTCGGGCCAGTCGCCGAATGTGGCTGTGCCGTAAAGGTCGCGGTAGTGGCAGAATGCCGCATAAGGCACGAGCCAGTCTTTATTGTCGTCGAAGAATGTCTTAAACGCCTTGGTGCGCATCATCTTTGCACCGTCTTGCTCAAAGAGCTCACGCAGATAGCCTCGCTTGGCGGCATTCACACGCTCGTAGTCGATTTGAGGAAGTGCGTTGAGTTCGTGTTGGAGTGCGGCGTAATAGCGCGCACGCTCTTTGTCCTCAAGTTGTGGAAGCTGGCGAATGTCGGTGAACATTGGGTGCAGCGCATAGATGCTGATGCTCTTGTAGGGATAGGAGTCCAACCATGTGTTGGTGATGGTTGTATCATTGATCGGGAGCACTTGAAGCGCACGCTGACCGGTGGAAACCACCCAATCGACCATCTCTTTGAGGTCGCCGAAGTCGCCCACACCAAAACTGCCTTCGCTGCGGAGCGAGAAAACAGGTATCACGGTGCCAGCCACACGCCAGTCGGGCAGGTCGAATTTCGCTTCGTTGAGCTCGTAAACCACAGCGTCGCCCTTCTTCAACTCTGGCAACACCACTGTGCGGTTGTCGGCTTCTTCCCACACCACTTTGGTGGTGTCGGACTTATCTACTGCCACAAACTTAAACTCCAGCACGCGTGAACTGAGCATGGCGGCATCGATTGAAGCCACCCACTCGTTGTGGACGTGTTCCACCATCGCGGTGGCTTTGTTCACAGCCCAGTTGCCGAGCGCATCGCCATTGCCCACCACGGCAAGCCTTTGGTTGGAGCCGAGTTGGGGCGCACGCACCTTCAGCATCACGGTGTAGCCGTAGGTGGTGGCAGGAGCCACAAGCAACTCACGGTGCGCACAACATTCTGTGAACGCCGAACTGTAGAGATAACTGTTTTCGGGATTGTCGATCCAGTGGTCGAAAGTGGTGATTTTAGCCGACTTAGTGGCAGAGAGGTCGAGGCGGTGTGGCTGTACGAGCCACTCACGACGCACCACATCGCCAGCACGCTCCACGCTGTAGTAGTAGTCGAGCGCATTAGTCGAATCGGTGGCGGTAGTGATTTCGCAACTCCAGTTACGACCATCTACGGTGCCCATGGAATATCGCTTCGCAGTGCCGTCGGAGAGCACATTGAGCACGATTTCTTCACCAAAAATCGTTTGATATTCAATTACGAATGTCAATTTCATTTTATATGAGGTTTTTTATTTGATTTTCAAGTATCTTACAAGTATTGTTAAGCCCTGTGTATTTAAGCTTTTTTCTCTGCGTAAAATTACTAAATCAAACTTTCATCACCACCTCCCCACATTAAATATAGCAAATTTATTTATGCAATCGTTTGCATCCTCCCT
>OCLH01000081.1_pt1 | contig 17914 bp, 15 predicted proteins | sample 1495891 | NCBI WGS metagenome assembly OCLH01 (sample SAMN03418266, study PRJEB22391) | human gut metagenome | biome: human-gut; feature: organic feature; material: feces | host: Homo sapiens | place: Tanzania | collected 2013-01
ATGGTCGAGGATCTCGCCACCAAGTTCCCTGGACAGGTTCAGTTCACCGCCGGCAAGAAGGCTTGGAGCATCCCTTGCGACATCGCTCTCCCTTGCGCGTTCCAGAACGAGCTCAGCGAGGACGACGCCAAGGAGCTGAAGGCCAACGGTTGCTGGTGCTGCTGCGAGGTTTCCAATATGGGTTGCCAGCCTGGCGCCATCCACTTCTTCCAGAACAACGGAGTCCTCTTCGCTCCTGGCAAGGCAGTGAACGCCGGTGGTGTCGCCACCTCAGGTCTTGAGATGACCCAGAACGCGGCTCACCTCAGCTGGTCCGCACAGGAAGTTGACGACAAGCTTCACTGGATCATGCAGAGCATCCACGAGCAGTGCGTTAAGTACGGCACACGTCCGGACGGCAGCGTTGACTACGTGAAGGGAGCCAACATCGCCGGCTTTATGAAGGTCGCGCAGGCTATGCTTGAGCAGGGAATCATCTAAAAAGTAAGATTTCTTACGAATATGGGCACATCAACACCTCGTTGATGTGCTTTTTTCATTTATATTCATTAAATTTGCAGGATATAATGAATATGAACATTATTAAATAACACTTTTTCAAATGAAAAGAACCGCTCTGGCATTAATGCTGATCGCTCTTGCGGCTTCCTGCAACACGGAGCCGAAGACCGCTGTCCAGAAGAAGGTCGATTCGTACGCGCTCGTGAAGATCGAGTCGCCAGACCTTTCCGGTATCACAGACAACGGTAAAGAAGTCCTCAACCTCTACAAATTCGCCGCCGACCAGGCAGACAGTATCTACTGGAAGCAGTATTTTGGTGACAAGACCTTGATCGAGAACCTGAAGGATGCCGATCTTAGGGACTATGCCAAAATCAACTATGGCCCTTGGGACCGCCTTGACGGCTCCACATTCATCGATGGTTTCGGCGCGCTTCCTCTTGGAGCCAACTTCTATCCGGCCGACATGACTGCCGCTGAGTTCGACTCGTTGGCTGATCCGGTGAAGACAAGTCCATATTCACTCATCAGGCGCGGCGCCGACGGCAAGCTCACTTCAGTTTGGTACCACGACGCTTTCGAGTACAACATCGACAAGATCTGCAACTACCTGAAGGCCGCCGCCGACATCACCATCAAGCCGAGCGTGCGCAACTATCTCCTCAAGAAGATCGACGCGCTGAGGACTGACTATTATTATGACAGCGACCTTGCCTGGCTGGAGATGACGGACAGCAAGATGGACCTCATCATCGGCCCTGACGAGGTCAATGATGACCAGCTCTATGGTCTCAAGACATCCTACGAGGCCTACGTGCTTCTGAAGGACTTGAAGCGCACCGAGGTTCTCGATCAGTTCACCTCAATGCTTCCGGAGCTCCAGAAGCAGATCCCTTGCGAGGAGCAGTACAAGACTTTTGTTCCGGGCGACGAGTCCGACATCTACGCCTACGACGCCATCTACTGCGCCGGTCACGCTAACGCAGGTATAAAGCTGATTGCTTTGAATCTCCCTTACAATGAGGAAGTTCAGGCAAAGGCCGGTACCCGTACGGCCCTCCTTCGCAACATTATGATGGAGAAGTTCAACAGGGTTGTCAACCCGGTTGGCATCGTGGTTTTGACTCCTGACCAGCAGGATCACCTCGACGAGGAGGCGTTCTACTGGAACATCGCTTTCCGTGAGATCTCCCACGGACTCGGTGTAAAGGAGACCATCAACGGCAAGGGCTTCGTTTACGAGGCTCTCGGCAACAAGGCTCTCACTTGGGAGGACGCCAAGGCCAACGCCCTCGGCCTTTACTTTGTCTGCAAGCTTATCGACGAGCACAAGATCCCTGCGCTCATCACCAAGGAGGACGCCATCACCACATTCGTGGCCAACCTTATCCGCTCAGAGCGTTTCGGTGAGGCCTCACAGCTCGGAAGGGCTTACGTGATGCTCTTCAACTACCTGAACCAGAACGGCGCCTTCAAGCGTGGAGACAGCGGAAAATATTCAATCGACTACGAGAAGACCCTTTCACTCGTGGCAGAGTTCGCCGGCATCGCCCTCAAGACCCAGGCTATCGGTGACTACGAGTTCGCGGAACAGTTTGAGAACCAGTACTGTGTCCTTTCCGAGGACTTCAAGGCTGACCTTGTGAACATCCGTCTTGAGAACATTCCGATCGACCTCAGGTTCGAATTCCAGAAATAACAAAATTAATAATCAATACTACTGAAATGGCTGAAAAGAAATTCAATGTGAAGTACGGTGTACTTCTGCCAATTGTTCTTCTGGTCACACTCTTCTTGTGGTGTGTGCCTACCTCTTTCTTCGGCATCGACGCTCTGACTGTTGTGCAGCAGCGTGTGATCGCCCTCTTTGTGTTCGCCGCGTTGATGTGGATGTTTGAGATCATTCCTAACTGGGCGACTTCCGTCCTGATCATCGTGGTCGCTCTGCTGACCGTCTCCGACAAGGGACTCGGTTTCTTCTGCAATCCTGAGTTCGGTCAGCTGGTGAGCTACAAGAAAATAATGTCATCTTTCGCAGACCCTGTCGTGATGCTGTTCCTTGGCGGATTCGTGCTCGCGATTATGGCCGAAAGATTCGGACTTGACGTAACCCTCGCAAAATCATTGCTCAGCATATTCGGAACAAAGCCTAAGATGGTGCTTTTGGGATTCCTCATCATCATCTCAGTGTTCTCGATGTTTATGAGCAACACCGCGACCGCCGCTATGATGCTTGCGTTCCTCGCTCCGGTGCTCCACAAGCTGCCGAGCGATGACCGGGGCAAGATTGGCCTCGCGCTCTCTATTCCTATCGCCGCCAACCTTGGTGGTATCGGAACCCCTATCGGAACCCCTCCTAATGCTACCGCGAAGGGTTACCTTGAGCAGGCCGGCATCGATGTCTCTTTCGGAGACTGGTGCGTCCACATGATTCCTTACGTGATCATCATGATCCTCCTCGCGTGGATTCTCCTTCTGGTGTTCTTCCCGTTCAAGACCCAGAAGCTTGTGCTTGAGATCCCTGCCAACGACAAGAAGAAGGACTGGAAGAGCAAGCTCGTCTGGGCTACCTTCATCATCACGATCCTTCTTTGGGCCACGGAGCAACTCCATCACATCAGCTCCAACGTCGTGGCTCTGATTCCTCTCGCCGTCTTCACGGCCACAGGACTTTTCGGCAAGGAGGAGATCAAGGAGATCAACTGGTCGGTACTCTGGCTTGTCGCCGGAGGTTTCGCCCTCGGCTATCTCCTTCAGGACACCGGCCTGGCGAAGGTTCTCATCACAGCTATTCCGTTCGGCTCGATGTCCGTCATCCTTGTGCTGGTAGTTGCCGGTTTCGTCTGCTACTTCCTCTCGAACTTCATCAGCAACTCCGCCACCGCGGCCCTGCTTATCCCTATCCTTATCGTAGTGGCTGAGGGCATGGCCGATCCGGCAGCCGCCAACAACGCGGCCTTCATCGCCATGGGCGGTACCCAGGCCATGATCATATTCATCGCCGTGTGCGCCTCCATCGCCATGCTGTTCCCTATCTCCACTCCTCCGAATGCCATCGCCGCGTCCACCGGACTTGTCGAGACCAAGGACATGGCAAAGATCGGTATCATCATCGGTGTGGTCGGATTCATCTTCGGATTCTTCTGGCTCACCAAGATCTTCCCGTTCGCGCAGTAATTTTACAGTAATATCAGAGAAGCTGTTTTGGGGAAGGAACCAAAGCAGCTTCTCAATGCTTAAAAAACAGTTAGTAGTTATTAAAATGAACAAAATTTTCACTTCACTTGCCGCTTTGGCAATGTGTGCCTCTCTCGGGGCGCAGGAAACGGCTCCAAAGGTAAGCCTCTACGGATTCATCCGCAATTACTACGCTTTCGACACGCGTGAGAGTGTCGCGGGAACAGAGGACTTCTTCTATTATCTTCCAAAGGATGAGTTCAAGAAAGTCGATGTCGATCTGAACGAGCAGAACTCTCTCCGCTTCGCCGCCATCACTTCCAGAATCGGACTCAATGTGACAGGTTATGAATATAATGGCTTGAAGTTTGGCGCCAAGATCGAGACTGACTTCTACAACGGTCTCTCTGGTGTCACCGGAACAGCCGTCCTCCGTCTTCGTCAGGCATATGTCACTGTCGGAAAGAATGATTGGTTGGTTACCGCCGGTCAGGCTTGGCATCCGATGGCCGCTGATATGCCGGATGTGTTCTCCCTCAACACCGGAGCTCCTTTCGGACCGTTCAGCCGCACGCCTCAGGTCAAGTTCGACTATAACTTCACGGACGCTCTTTCTTTGACAGCCTCAGCCCTCTGGCAGATGCAGTACACATCAGCAGGCCCTGGCGGAGCCTCTGCCAACTTCATCAAGTACGGCTGCACTCCCGAGATTTATGCCGGATTGAACTACAAGACCGGTGGACTTCTTCTCAGGGCCGGAGTGAATGTGCTTTCCATCAAGCCAAGGAACAACAACTTGGAGGTAAAGGTTGACGACCGCATCACAACCGTCACACCGTTCTTCTACGGACAGTACAAGAGCGGACTGTTCTCCGCCAAGGTGAAGACAGTCTTCGCCGAGGCCGGCGAACACGTCAACCTCAACGGCGGCTACGGAATCTCAGGAATGAAGTCTGACGGGGCAAGTTATGAATATACCCCTACCCGCAACTCTTCGACTTGGGCGAGCTTCATGTACGGCAAGAAGACCCAGTGGATTCTCTTTGCTGGCTATGTGAAGAATTTCGGAACGAAAGACGATCTCTACGGCGCCAAGGACGGTTACGCTCCTGCCGCCAACCTCTATTTCAGCAAGAACAGCTTCTCGAATATGAACCAGATGTGGAGGCTCACACCTACCGTGATCCACAACATCGGCAAGTTCGCGATCGGTCTTGAATATGAGCTCACAAGTGTACAATATGGTGATTACAAGACTATTGACGGTGTGAAATGCATCGGCGCCAACGGCCTTGCCGAGGACAATCTCCACTGGATCACCAACCATCGTATCCAGGCTCTGGTCAAGTTTACTTTCTAATATTATTGTTTGACAAGTCAAGGCTGTTGTCGGCCTTGCACGGAAAGATTGACGCTATGAAGAAGATAATCCCAATGCTGGCATCGGCCATCGCCCTGTCACTTACCGCTTTACCATCTGAGGCACAAAGCCATCTGGTGAAGTTGACCAATCATCTTGAACCATACGGCTTTTTCCGCGCGAGCGCCATTTTCGACGCCCGCGACTCCAAGGCCGACACCGAGGACTTGTTTTATTATGTTCCTTACGACAAGAAGATAAATCTGGAAGGCAACGACATCTGGTACAACCCTTCCATAAAAATGTCCGCCATCACGACACGTCTTGGAGTGAACCTTACCGGATTCAGGTACGGATCGTTCAATGTAACCGGAAAACTGGAGACGGATTTCTATCTGATGACGGGAGGCTCCGCGTCGCTGAGTCTCAGAGAGGCTTACCTCAAGTTTAACTGGGACAATCTCGGTGACTTTTTCAAGTCTGTGTCTGTCAAGGCTGGCCATGCATGGCATCCTATGTCCTTGGACATGCCATACAGTGTCGGCTATGAGGCCGGTGCCCCGTTCAATCCATACGCAAGAAGCCCTCAGTTGATGTTTGAGACTAATCTGATGGATCGCTTCACTTTCACGGCGGGGCTTCTTTATCCGATGGAGTTCATGCCTACGGGACCACAAGGACCATCAGCTGACTATGTCAAGTATGGCCTTGTCCCTGAATTGTACGCTGGCCTGACATATTCATCAAAGTACATCAAGGCCAGGGTCGGAGCGGATTTCATAAGTTTGGTTCCTCGTTGGCGCACGACCGATTTGACCTATTACCATGATGTCGGAACTAAAGTCAAGGACCGCATTTCCATGATCAGTCCGATGGCCTGTTTCGAGTTCAGCAAGGGTATGTTCAAAGTCAACGCCAAGGCCGTTCTTGCCTCGGGTGGGGATCATCTCCGACTTATGGGAGGTTATGCTGTCTATGACAAGTCGGACGATTATAAGTACAAGTACACCCCTCTAAGGTCGGTCACAGGATTCGCCTCGGCAAGTTATGGCCAGCAATGGCAATTCATCCTGTTCGCCGGAGGCATGACGGCGTTGGGTGCCGGTCATGACCTGATCACAGATGACGAGACAGGTTATGCGAAGACCGCCTACATCTATTACTTTGATGGAGGCTTCAAGAATATCCGCTACATGTTTCGTGTCGCTCCGGCGGTCGCGTTCAATCTCGAAAGACTTACATGCGCCATTGAATATAATAGCACAGGCGTGATTTATGGACAGATGAATGAGTTGAATGCCAGAGGGTTGGCTGATATGGGGGAACATCTGATCATCAATCATAGAATCCTTGGAGTGGTGAGATATTCATTTTAGTGTCTTGGTCCGATGAATATTTTGTCAAAAAATCTTGTCTTTTAGAATATTTTTTCGATATTTGCCGTGTTGAACTAATAGAATGAGAAGTTTCAATCATATCCACCTACATCTTCACCATCGCCAGAAGCGGAGGTGACTTTGTCGTGGGTATCTGTTTATGAGGGATATTAAGGTCAAGGCTCGCTTCCGTTTTGGTGGCGGGCCTTTTTTATAAAACGAACGACAAATGTTAAGAATCGCGATTCAGGCCAAAGGCCGTTTAAGTGAAGAAAGCCTCACACTGCTGCGTGAGGCCGGTATCGAGGTGGATGACACCAAGCGGAAATTCCTGTCCAGATCCAGTAATTTCCCGGCTGAGATACTCTATTTGAGAGACGATGACATTCCACAGGCAGTCGCTCAAGGCGTGACGGATTTGGGTATCGTAGGCTACAATGAAGTCTGCGAGAGGGGTGAGACAGTGGAGGTTGTTGACCGTCTGGGCTTTGGACCGTGCCGCATTTCTTTGGCGATCCCCAAGTCTGAAGAATATACCGGACTGGAATATTTCAACGGTAAGCGGATAGCTACATCGTACCCGAACATCTTGAGCAAATTTCTGAAAGATAAAGGAATAGATGCATCGATCAACGTTATCGCAGGCTCTGTGGAGATCGCTCCGACCGTTGGTATGAGCGATGCTATCTTCGACATTGTGTCTTCCGGCGGGACGCTTGTGAGCAACGGGCTCAAGGAGGTTGAGAAGGTGGTGTTCTCGGAGGCGGTGCTGATTTCGGGTGGCAATCTTTCGGATGAAAAGACTAAACTTCTGGAACAGATAAAGTTCCGCTTTAACGCTGTCCGGGACAGCCGTGGAAAGAAATACCTGTTGATGAATATCCCCGACGACCGGATCGAGGATGCCATCCAGATTGTTCCGGCGATGAGGAGCCCGACTGTGCTGCCGCTTGCGCAAAGCGGGTGGTCTTCACTGCATTCCGTTGTGGATGAGAGCGTTTTGTGGGAGAAGATCGAAAGTTTGAAGGAGATTGGCGCGGAAGGGATTCTTGTGCTCTCGGTTGAGAAGATGGTTTTGTAGGAGTTGAATATTTATTCGTTATTTTATGCGGAATTTTGATTGTACGGTCACTTCGACAAGCTCAGTGACCCCAATATACAATAACCCTCCCCGGATCGAATGGCCGAAACTGATCTCAAGGGCCACTGAAAGCGATTCCGACATCGATGCAAGCGTAAGAGCCACCCTTGAATATGTCCGGACACAAGGCGACAAGGCTGTTCTGGATCTGGAGTCCCGCTATGACAACATAGTTTTCACTTCTGTTGAAGCCTTGAAAGTCAGCGATAAGGAAATCGCGGAAGCCACCGCTTCCGTTTCACCAGAGTTAAAGGCGGCCATCGCACAGGCATATTCAAACATCAGGAAATTTCATAGCGCGCAGATGCCGCAAACAGTTAAGGTTGAGACTTCACCCGGTGTCGTCTGCTACCAGAAGGCCGTTCCGCTCCGTAGGGTCGGACTGTATGTTCCTGGCGGGCGCGCGCCTTTGTTCTCGACGGTTCTGATGCTGGCCGTCCCTGCCTCCGTGGCTGGCTGCCCTGAAATCGTTCTCTGCACACCTCCTGACAAGGATGGGAAAGCCAATCCTGTCATAGTCTATGCGGCTTCGGTCTGTGGAGTCAGGAATATATTCAAAATCGGTGGCGCTCAGGCCATTGCGGCTATGGCTTACGGAACGGAGACGCTCGCCAAATGCGACAAGATTTTCGGCCCTGGCAACCGTTATGTGATGAAGGCCAAGCAGATGGTCGGGCTGTCGGTCGCAGCGATCGATATGCCGGCCGGTCCGTCAGAGGTTATGGTGCTGGCTGACGGGACCGCTGATCCTGAGTTCGTCGCAGCTGACTTCCTCTCCCAGTCGGAGCACGGGCCGGACAGCCAGTCGGTTCTGGTCTGCACATCGGAGGCTATCGCAAAATCCGTGGTGGATGCAGTCGCAAGACAGACCGCAAGGCTGAGTCGGGGAAGTATCATTGCCAAAGCGTTGGATCACAGTCGGATGGTCGTTCTTACGAGCCGTGAGGACATCATCGATTTCGCCAATGAATATGCTCCTGAACATCTCATCATATCTATGCGTGATCCTTGGAGCGTGGCGGATAAGGTGGTAGCCGCCGGGAGCATATTCATTGGAAATTATTCTCCTGAAAGCGCCGGTGATTATGCTTCAGGAACGAATCATACTTTGCCGACGAGTGGTTGGGCGCGTTCGTTCAGCGGGTTGAATCTGGATGCGTTTATGAGGAAGATGACGATTCAGGAGATTACCCGTAACGGTTTGGCCGGACTTGGGGACACAATCCGCACAATGGCTTTGGCCGAAGGGCTTGACGCTCACGCCGCCGCGGTTGAAGTGAGACTTGAAAAATAATCAGTCATGAATATAGAAGACGTTCTTAAACTCGTAAGGCCAAACATCTTAGGTCTTGAGGCCTATTCGACCGCCCGGGACGACTGTGGCTCGAACCAGCCGGAAATATTGCTGGATGCCAACGAGAATCCTTACAACAATGGCATCAATCGGTATCCGGACCCACATCAGAAAGCCTTGAAGGCCAAGGTCGCGGAAATCAAAGGAATTTCTGCGGACAGCTTGTTCATCGGCAACGGGAGCGACGAGGCGATCGACCTTGTTTACCGTGTGTTCTGCGTACCGGGAGCAAGCAATGCCGTGTCCATCGCTCCGAGTTACGGGATGTACGAGGTGGCAGCCGCGATGAACGACATTGAATTCCGGAAAGTCCAGCTGAGGCCGGATTTCTCAATGGACACAGAGGCGATGCTTTCCGCGGCGGACTCCAAGACAAGGCTGATGTTCATCTGCTCGCCGAACAACCCGACAGGAAACTCGTTCCCGGTGGAGCAGATCGAGGATATTCTTGAAAGGTTCGGCGGCGTGGTGGTGCTGGATGAGGCTTACATCGACTTTTCGGTCAGGCCTTCGCTGACATCTTTGGTCAAGAGATACCCTAACCTGATTGTGCTCCAGACGCTTTCAAAGGCTTGGGGTATGGCAGGTCTCAGAATAGGACTGGCGATCGCTGATCCTGCTGTCATCGCTTTGATGTCCAAAGTCAAATATCCGTACAACATCAATGTCCTGGCTCAGAAGATGGCATTGATGAAACTGGACGAGGCGGCCAAGGATAGGGCTGTGGCCGAGATTGTGGGACAGAGGTTCCGGCTGGAAAAAGAATTGGCCAAATGCCCGGAGGTCAAGGGACTATATTCAAGTGACGCTAACTTTTTGTTGGTTAGGTTTGAGAATCCGGATGAGGTTTACGAGAGGCTGCTTTCAGGCGGGGTGATCGTGAGAAACCGTTCCAGGGTTCCGGGCTGCGAGGGGTGCCTTCGCGTCACGGTCGGCACACCGGCGGAGAATGACAGGCTGCTTCGGCTGCTGTCCTCTTCGGTCGCTGAGCCTGTCGAAGCGACCACCCCCGGTATGGAAATATTAGGCGAAAGACATATCCGAATTGTCCGTAATACCAAAGAGACAAAGATTGCCCTTGAATTGGATCTGGATTCCATTGGAAGCTCCGGACACATTTCCACCGGTCTCCCTTTCTTCGACCACATGCTTGATCAGATCCCGAACCACGGCGGCGTGGCACTTTCAATCAATGCGAAAGGCGATCTGCAAGTGGATGAACATCACACGATTGAGGATGTCGGAATCGTCTTCGGAGAAGCGATCAACGCCGCGCTCGGCTCGAAACTCGGCATGGCCCGCTACGGCTTCGTCCTCCCGATGGACGACTGTGACGCCGCTGTCCTGATGGACTTCGGAGGGCGTATTGATTTCAAATGGAACGCGGAGTTCAAACGTGAGAAGGTCGGCGATGTCCCGACCGAGATGTTCAGCCATTTCTTCCAGTCTGTCTGCGCCGGAGCGAAATGCAACCTGCACATCTGGGCGGAGGGCGTGAACGAGCATCACAAGGCCGAGGCGATCTTCAAGGCCTTCGCCAGAGCTCTGCGGATGGCTGTTGCGCGGACCCCGTTCCCTTACGAACTACCATCAAGCAAAGGCATCCTATGATAGCGATAATTGACTACAAAGCCGGCAACATACGCTCGGTCGAGAATGCTCTCAAAAGGTTTGGAGCGGAATATGTGCTGACCGCTGATCCGGAGATGATCCGCCGCGCCGACCACGTGATCCTGCCGGGAGTTGGGGAGGCTTCCTCCGCTATGAAAGCCTTGGAGTCCACAGGCTTGGCACCAGTCATAAAGTCATTGACCCAACCTGTTTTAGGAATATGCATCGGAATGCAGCTGATGTGCGCTTCAAGCGAGGAGGGCGACACGGAATGTCTTGGAATATTCACCCCGAAAGTCACCCGCTTCCCGGAAACTCCCGGTGTCAAGATCCCTCACACCGGGTGGGATACAATCTCCGGGCTGCGCGGCCCGCTTTTCAGGAATATTCCCGAAGATTCGTTCGTCTATTATGTGCATTCGTACAGCGCGGGAATATTCCCGGATCAGACTGTCGCCGCGACTGAATATGCCTGTGTCCGTTTCAGCGGGGCGCTCCAGCGGGACAATTTCTTCGGGACGCAGTTTCATCCGGAGAAGAGCGGTTCGGTCGGGGCTGAAATATTGAGGAATTTTGTTGAATTATAATTTGTTGGCTAACCTTGTTAATTGCAAGCGATTGTCTGTTTGTGAAAGTTATGAGGAATTTTAACATAATCCCGGCCATAGATATCATCGAAGGCCGGTGCGTGCGTCTCACCCAGGGGGACTACGCGAAAGAGAAAGTATATTCGGACAATCCGGTCGAAATGGCGAAAAGTTTTGAGCGGGCCGGTGCCACGAGGCTGCATCTTGTTGATCTGGAAGGTGCAAAGGCCGCTTGTCCGAAGAACCTGGATGTGCTAAGGAATATAACCAATGCGACCTGTCTGAAGGTGGAGTTCGGCGGCGGGGTGAAGTCGGAGGAGTCTTTGAAGGCGGTTCTGGATGCGGGGGCTGAATATGTCATCTGCGGAAGTGTGGCCTTTACCGAACCGGACATATTCAAGAAATGGCTTGGCCGCTATGGGGAAAAAATCATCCTTGGGCTGGATCTGAAGAATGGTCTGGTTGCGACGCACGGTTGGAAGGAGACTGTCCCGATGTCAGCCGTGCAGGCTATGGAGTCTTTTGAAGGACTTGTGCGTCAGGCTATTGTGACGGAAGTTTCAAGGGACGGAATGTTGCAGGGCGTGAATCTGGAGTTCTATGCCGGCCTTCAGCAACAGTTTCCGGACGTGGAGATTATCGTGAGCGGGGGAGTGTCCAGCTACGAGGATCTGGAGGAATTGAGGAGGTCCGGGCTTCGCTCGGCCATTGTCGGGAAGGCTATCTATGAGGGACGGGTCAGACTTGAGGATTTGTTTAGGTAATATGCTGGCGAAGAGGATTATACCTTGCCTGGACGTGAAGGACGGGCAGGTGGTGAAGGGAATCAATTTCGAGGGTTTGCGTGAGGTGGGCGATCCTGTGGAGATGGGGGCGCTTTACTCCGCGCATGGGGCTGACGAACTCGTCTATCTGGACATCAGCGCGTCATCGGAAGGACGACGAACTTTCACGGATCTGGTCTCTCGGATTGCGGAACGGATTGATATTCCGTTCACTGTGGGTGGGGGAATATCTTCGTTTGAGGATGCGGCCAGGCTTCTGGATGCTGGTGCGGACAAGATCACGGTCAACACGGCGGCGGTGTTTCATCCGGAGATCATTTCCAAGATCGCTTCCCGTTACGGCTCCCAGTTTGTTGTCGTGGCGATTGACGCGAGGATGGTCGCTTCTGGAACGGTCGCTGAGCCTGTCGAAGCGACATCCCTGAACAAAAATACTTACTGGCAGGTAATGACCCACGGGGGTAAGACGCCGACCGACAAGGAATTATATTCATGGGCCAAAGAAGTCCAGAACCTCGGCGCCGGTGAGATCCTCTTCACCTCCATGGATCACGACGGAACCCGGAACGGCTATGCCGTACAAGCATATTCCCGTCTCGCTGAGGAACTTACCATCCCCGTGATTGCCTCTGGTGGCGCCGGAAGCGTCGCTGACATCGAGGAAGTCCTGACCACCGGCCGAGCCGATGCCGCCCTCGCCGCAAGCATATTCCATTACGGCGAAATCTCCATTCCCGATTTGAAAAGAACCCTCCGCTCACACGGAGTGAATGTAAGAATATAACGAACTTAATGAATATGATTGATTTTAAAACTCTTAAAGCCGGTGCGGACGGACTCGTGCCGGCCATCGTCCAGGACCGGAACACCCTTCAGGTCCTGATGCTCGGCTACATGAACGCCGAGGCTCTCGAAAAGACCCAGACAAGCGGTCTCGTGACATTTTTCAGCCGCTCCCGCCAGACTCTTTGGACGAAAGGGGAGACCAGCGGCAACTTCCTTCATCTTGTCTCCATTGCGGTAGACTGCGATTCGGACACACTTCTTGTCCGCGCGATACCTGACGGACCGGCCTGCCACAAAGGCACAAAGACCTGTTGGGGAGACGCGTTACCGGCAAGCGCCGGTTTCATCCGCGAGCTTGAAAGTGTGATCAAAGGCCGTCACGAGCAGATGCCGGAGAAGTCCTACACCACGTCACTATTCAACGCAGGGACTCCGAGAATGGCACAGAAAGTCGGCGAGGAGGCCGTCGAGACCGTCATCGAGGCCGTGAAAGGGGATGATGAAAGGATGATCTACGAAGCCTCTGACCTTGTCTATCACCTTCTTGTCCTTCTTGTCAGCAAAGGCTACGGCATCGCCGATCTCGAAAAGGAACTTGAGAAGAGGCATAAGTAGTCGGCCATAATGTTGTTTTTCACAGAACAGAATGCGAACTTAGCTATCAGTTAGTGTAATTACCGTTTTTCAGATGAGTTCAGACAGAATATTCATTTTTGACACCACTTTGCGTGATGGCGAGCAGGTGCCTGGATGCCAGCTCAACACTGTGGAGAAAATCCAGGTGGCAAAGGCCCTTGAAGAGTTGGGGGTCGATGTCATAGAGGCTGGTTTCCCTGTTTCCAGTCCTGGGGATTTCAATTCGGTCGTGGAGATTTCCAAGGCCGTCACCTGGCCGACGATCTGTGCGTTGACACGTGCCGTGGAGAAAGACATCGATGTTGCCGCGGAAGCCCTCAAATACGCCAAGCACAAGAGGATACACACAGGGATCGGAACTTCCGACTCCCACATAAAGTACAAGTTCAATTCCACCCGGGAGGAGATTCTTGAGCGGGCCGTCAGAGCTGTGAAATATGCCAAGAAATATGTCGAGGATGTGGAATTCTACGCTGAGGATGCGGGACGCACTGACAATGAGTATCTTGCCAGAGTGGTTGAGGCAGCCATCAAGGCCGGGGCCACGGTCGTGAATATTCCTGACACGACAGGTTACTGCCTTCCTTCCGAGTATGCGGCCAAGATCAAGTATCTTGTTGACAATGTGGATGGGATTGAGAAGGCTGTCATCTCCACTCATTGCCACAACGACCTCGGTATGGCCACCGCCAACACTATGTCCGGTCTTCTTGCCGGTGCGCGCCAGTGCGAGGTGACAGTCAATGGCGTGGGCGAGCGTGCCGGCAACACGGCCTTGGAGGAGATCGCCATGATCATCAAGAGCTACAGCGACATCCCTCTCGTGACCAACATCAACACGACCAGGATCACTCCGGTGAGCCGGATGGTATCGAACCTTATGAATATGCCGGTTCAGGCGAACAAGGCCATCGTCGGACGCAACGCCTTCGCGCACTCCTCAGGCATCCATCAGGACGGAGTCCTCAAGAACGTCAGCACCTACGAGATCATCGACCCCAAGGATGTGGGAATAGACGACAACGACATCGTGCTTACGGCCAGAAGCGGCCACGCCGCGCTTAAATACCGTCTGGAAGTGCTTGGAATCAAGATGGAAGGCCCGAAACTGGATGCTTTCTACGAAGAGTTCCTCAAACTGGCCGACAAGAAGAAGCCGGTCAGTGACGATGATCTCCTTGTGCTTGCCGGAGCCGACAGGGCTGAGGACCATCACGTCAAGCTAGAGTACCTCCAGGTGACCAGCGGCAAGGGTCTGAGACCTATCGCAAGTGTCGGTCTTGACATCGCTGGAGAGAAGTTCGAGGCGGCTTCCAGAGGCAACGGCCCGGTGGACGCGGCGATCAACGCCCTGAAGATCATCATCAGGCGCCAGATGGTCATCAAAGAGTTCACCATACAGAACATCACCAAAGGCTCCGATGATGTGGGCAAGGTTCACATGCAGGTCGAGCATGACGGACACGTGTATTATGGCTTCGGAGCCGACACCGACATCGTCACCGCGTCTGTGGAGGCGTTCATTGACTGCATAAACAAATTCAGGGGATGAACACACTTTTCGACAAGATTTGGGACAGTCACATCGTGTCCGTCATCGACGGTGGTCCCACTCAGCTCTACATAGACAGGCTTTACTGTCACGAAGTGACCAGTCCTCAAGCCTTCGAGGGCATAAGGAAGCGTGGCTGCGGTATTCTGCGCCCGGAGAGAATAATATGTATGCCTGACCACGACATCCCGACGGAAGGGACTGCTTTCGCGGATGATGTATGCCGTCGTCAGGTGGAGACTTTGGAACGGAACGCGGCTGAATTCGGTTTGGTCCATTATCCGATGATGAGTCCGGACAACGGTATTGTCCACGTTGTCGGCCCGGAGAAAGGACTTTCGTTGCCGGGAATGACGATTGTCTGTGGTGATTCTCACACATCCACCCACGGAGCCGTCGGAGCGGTCGCTTTCGGAATAGGCACGAGCGAGGTGGAGATGGTGCTCGCCACCCAGTGCATCCTTCAGCAGAAACCGCGATCGATGAGGATAAGGGTTGAGGGAGAGCTCGGTAAAGGCGTGAGCGCCAAAGACGTGGCCCTCTATCTTATGATGAAACTTACTACTTCAGGCGCCACCGGGTACTTTATTGAATATGCCGGCTCGGCCATCCGCGGCCTATCAATGGAAGGTCGTCTGACACTCTGCAACCTGTCTATCGAGATGGGAGCCCGCGGAGGTTTCGTGGCCCCAGACGAGACCACTTTCGCCTACCTGAAAGGTCGTGAGTTCTCACCTAAGGGAAAAGACTGGGACAAGGCGGTTGAATATTGGAGGACCCTACGCAGCGGAGAAGATGCTGTCTTTGACAAGGAATATGTATTCGATGCCGCTGACATCAGCCCTATGATCACTTACGGAACGAATCCGGGTATGGGTATGCCGGTTGACGGTACCATCCCGTCTGACACGGCTCAGCGTGCGTTGGACTATATGGGCTTCTCCGCCGGAGAAAGGCTTCTTGGGCACAAGATCGATTATGTGTTTCTCGGAGCCTGCACCAACGGCAGGATTGAGGACTTCCGTGCCTTCGCCTCGGTCGTTAAAGGCCGCAGAAAGGCTGACGGAGTCACGGCCTGGCTCGTGCCTGGTTCGTGGGCCGTCAGGCATCGGATTGAGGAAGAAGGACTTGACAGGATTCTTGCGGATGCCGGACTCGAGATCCGCCAGCCGGGCTGTTCGGCCTGTCTTGCGATGAATGCGGACAAGATCCCGGCCGGTAAATATGCCGTTTCCACAAGCAACCGCAATTTCGAGGGACGTCAAGGCCCGGGCGCACGGACCATACTCGCAAGCCCTTTGACTGCCGCCGCTGCTGCGGTGACAGGGTGTATCACTGATCCAAGAGAATTGCTATGAAACAGAAATTCAACATAATAGAGAGCAGCTGCATTCCTCTTCCGATAGAGAATGTGGACACTGACCAGATCATCCCGGCCCGTTTTCTCAAGGCTACGACAAGGGATGAGAAGTTCTTCGGAGAAAACCTTTTCCGTGACTGGAGGTACGCTCCGGACGGAAGCATGATAAAGGACTTCGTGCTAAATGATCCTCGTTACAGCGGGTGCATCCTCGTGGCCGGAGCCAATTTTGGCTCGGGATCAAGCCGTGAGCACGCCGCGTGGGCTATCGCCGGCTACGGGTTTAGGGCTGTGGTGTCAAGCTCGTTCGCCGACATCCACCGCAACAATGAACTCAACAGTTTCGTGCTGCCGGTCCAGGTCAGCCCGGATTTCCTTAAAAAGATTTTCTCCGCGATCTCGGCGGATCCCACAGCAAGACTCCGCATAGACCTCCCGTCTCAGGAAGTGACCCTTCTGTCTGACGGAAGTTCAGAGCGTTTCGAGATAAGTGCCTACAAGAAGTACTGTTTTGAGAACGCTCTTGATGACATAGATTATCTGCTTGAACATAAAGACAAGATTGAAGAATATGAAACTGAACATAGCAAAATTGCCCGGTGATGGGGTCGGCCCGGAAGTGGTGGAACAGGCCGTGAAGGCCATAGATGCGGTCTGCCGGCGTTTCGGGCACGAGGCCAAGTACAGATCCGCGCTTGTCGGAGCCTGCGCGATAGACGCTTGCGGATCTGCTTTTCCTGAGGAGACCCTGAAAGTGTGCCTTGACAGTGACGCGGTTCTGTTCGGGGCCGTCGGGGATCCGAAATATGATAACGATCCCACGGCCAAGGTACGTCCCGAGCAAGGCCTCCTTGCGATGAGGCGTGAATTGGGACTTTATGCCAACATCAGGCCTGTGGAGACCTTTCCGAGCCTGCTGGATCGTTCACCTCTCAGGCCGGAGATAGCCTCAGGCGCGGATTTCGTCTGTGTCAGGGAACTTACGGGCGGTATGTATTTCGGAGAGAAAGGCCGGTTGGACGGCGGTGACACAGCGTACGACACCAACATCTACCACCGCTATGAGGTTGAGCGGATCCTGCGTAAGGCATATTCATTGGCGATGCTTCGCCGAAAGCATCTGACGGTGGTGGACAAGGCGAATGTGCTGGAGTCTTCGAGGCTCTGGAGGCAGGTGGCTCAGGAGATGGCTCCTGAATATCCGGAAGTTCAGACTGACTATATGTACGTTGACAACGCTGCCATGAAACTGATCACCGGCCCATGCTTCTTCGATGTACTCGTCACCGAGAACACGTTCGGGGACATCCTGACCGATGAGGCCAGCTGCATCTCCGGTTCGATGGGACTGCTCGCGTCGGCATCGCTTGGAGAACATACCGGTGTCTATGAACCGATCCACGGCTCCTATCCCCAAGCCGCGGGACGTGATGTGGCCAATCCCCTTGCCACAATCCTTTCAGCCGCGATGATGTTCGAGTACGCTTTCGAACTCAAGCGCGAGGGCGCGGCAATCCGCAAAGCTGTCGGTGAGAGCATTGACCGTGGTTTCGTCACCGAGGACCTGGCTTCCCTCGGATCGCAGCCTTTGGGCACGTCCGAGGTTGGTGACAAGGTCGCGGAGTTGATAGAAAACGATAATTAATGTATTGATATGAACGAACTTGACTGGGGAAGCCTCGGCTTCC
>OCLH01000089.1_pt1 | contig 17142 bp, 10 predicted proteins | sample 1495891 | NCBI WGS metagenome assembly OCLH01 (sample SAMN03418266, study PRJEB22391) | human gut metagenome | biome: human-gut; feature: organic feature; material: feces | host: Homo sapiens | place: Tanzania | collected 2013-01
AACCATTTCTACATCACTTCAGGACAGTACGGCAACACTTCGTGCCAATGGCAGCCTGCCATTTCTTCGCGCCGGAAGCGGCGTCGAGGGCGAACACATTTCCGGCCTTGTCACCGATATAGACTTCCGTACCGGCGGCATTGACAGCCGGCGCGGCGCTCTGCATTGAGCCGGCCTCGGTGAACTTCCATTTGAGCTGTCCATCAGCGGTGACAGCATAGAACTGACCTGAGGATGTGGTACCATAATAGATGTCACCTGTCTTAGGGTTGACGGTCAGAGGGTTGTAACTGCCCGAATTGGTTTCAGGGACATATTTCCACTTAATATCCCCGCTGATGACATCGAATGCGTAGAGAACAGCCTTCTTGTTGAAGGTGATATCATAGACGGTCTTCCCGTCAGGCGAGAAGACCGGGCAACTGCCCTTGAATCCCTCGTAGTTCGTTCCGGACATCTCCCAATCGTTGAAGAAGACGACATACGGACGGATCTCCACCTCAAGGGTCCAGGTCTTTGTCTTGCCCTTGATGTCAGCGCTCAGGGTAACCTGCTGCGCTCCGGTCGCGGTGAAGCCCTTGGAAACCTCGACACCTTCGAGAACCTTTCCGTCAGGGAATGTCCACTTGACATTCGTCGCGCCAGGATAACCCTCGGTGTTGAACGTGAACTTGATCGGTTGGTTGATGGCTGCCTTGCTCCTGTCAAGGGTGTAAGGAATCGCCAGAGTAGGCATCGCCTTTACCTGCGCGGCCTCGGCAGGACCTTTGGCATAATTAGCCACAAGGGTGAACGTATAGTTCTTGTCGTTGGTCAGGCCGGTCACGTCATAACTTTCCTTGTCGGCCTCGATCTCGGCTTTCTGAACGTCGGTCTCGGCACCTTCCATAAACCAAGTCAAGGTGTAGGAAGTAAGCAATCGGGACGGACGGGTCCAAGTCAAGGTAACCGTGGCGTCGGAAGCGTCCGCGTCAAGGTCAGTCACAGGGAGCCTTGAGGTGCTCGGCCTCGCCGAAACCTCGACTGGATTGGAAATCAGATTGCCATAAACCGCCTGGACGGAGAACACATAGTCGTTTCCGTTCGCAAGATCGGTCACAGTGTAGTTCTGACCGTCGGTGCGGATGGTCTGCTCAGAGCCTTTCGTGTAAGTGATGATGTACTCGGTCGGATTCCATCCTTCAGGGACCGACCACGACAACTGAACCTCCTCATCACCTGGAACGGCCTTCAAATCAGTCACCTGATGGCGCGGTCCTCCTGTCTCGGGAATATCCTCCTGCCAGCAGGAGCTCATCGCCAGACAAGCGATCGCCGCAATGATGCAATATAATATTCGTTTCATTTCTTTTCTATGTTTATCAATATCTTAGTGTTATCATCAGAATCCAGGATTCTGCCAGAGGATGGAATCATCGTTCACTATCTCGATCTGATCGTGAGGAATCGGGAAGAGAAGGTTGTGGGAGTCAAGCGAGTAGCCAAGGCTCTTGAACAAATCCACGGCCAGTCCAAGACGGACAAGGTCGAACCATCTCTGTCCCTCAAGGGCGAACTCCCTTCCTCTTTCATCGGCCAGTTCCTTGATGAAGGCATCCTTGCCGGAGACCTCGGCCTCGGTCAGCTCTGGAAGGCCGGCGCGGGTGCGTGTCTTGTTGAGATACGTAAGAGCCTCGGAGATGTTTCCCTGCTGCCCCAAGGCCTCTGCGTACATCAGAACGACGTCAGCATAACGGAGGAACGGGAAATCATTGCCAACCAGCGTGGTATATGTGGCATCGTAGGTGTCCATATACTTGTTGATCGCGTAAAGTTTACCCGGCGTTATCTCCTGATACTCACCAATAAGGGCGTACCTGTTGTCATCCGCTGAATAAACAGACTTGAACACGCCGGTCGGATTAGGCCTCAGCTTAGGGTCAGCGATGTTGGTGCTGTGCCAGTAGCCGTGACCGTTGTCGTTTGTCTTGTTGTAGTAGATGGCGAAAAGAATCTCCTTGTTCATCTTGTCGGCCACATCGAAAGCGGCTCCGGTGGTCGCCATAAGGCCGAAGTTCGTGTCCTTCATCGCGTCCTCCAGCACGGTCTGCGCCTCGGCATACTTGCCGAAAGTCAGATAGACCTTGCCGAGAAGGGCCTGCGCGGCGATCTTCGTCACTCTCGCGACCTCGGCGGAACGTTTGGCGGGAAGAAGATCAATCGCTTCCTTGAGATCCTCGACAAGAAGGTTGTACATCTCCTCCTCAGTGCATCTCGGGATGGTCTTGGCCTGGACAGGTGTCACGACGGTGCGTGTCACCGGCACGACTCCGAACACCCTGTAAAGGCTGAAATACCACCAGGACCTCATAAACAGGCACTCGCCACGGTACTTGTCCCCGTTCGCGAGAGTCTTGCCGGCCATATGGTCGAGAACATCGTTGCAGCGGTATATTCCGTTGTACCAGGCGTTCCAGATATTCGAGAGTATGGCATTGTTGGATCTCTCCTGGAAATGATCGAGATCGTACCTGTCCTGAGTGGAGACAGCCATCGCCGTAAGCTCACACTCGTCACTTCTATAAGCCAGTTCGTTGATGAAAAAGCCCATCTGGGTCTTCAGTTTGTCGTAGCAGCAGTAAACGCCCTGGTTGAAATCATCATCGGTCTTGTAATAGTTGCCCTCGGTCACGGTGTTCGCCGGGTACTGCTCGAAGAAGCTATCGCCACAGGAGGCAAGGCTAAGCGCCGCAAGGCCGATCAAAGCTGATTTTATGATATTCTTCATATTCATTACAGATTAAAGTTGATACCCACACTGAAGGTTCTTGAAAGAGGGTAGGAGCAATAGTCCTCGCCCGGGCTGAGGGCGTTGGTTGACCTCTTGTTGACCTCAGGGTTGTAGCCTGAATAATGAGTCAGGGTGAACAGGTTCGTGCCCTGGATGTAAACCCTCATCTTTGAGATGGTAGTGCCGCGGAACCACTTGTCCGGCAGCGTGTAGCCGAGGGACAGGTTCTGGAGCCTCAGATAGGATCCGTCCTCAAGATGGAAGGTCGATGTGCAGGAGCCGTTGTTTCCGGAGGATTTTCTGGTGGCCCTGTTGAGATTGCCGTAAGGGAAGCGGTTCAAGGCCTCCTTCATCATATTCGATGACGCTTCCATATTCAGAAGGTAACGTCTCTCAAGGTTCAGGATCTCGTTGCCATAGACACCCTGGAAGTTGGCGGAGAGATCAAGTCCCTTCCAGCCAAGCTGGACGCCGAATCCGTAGTAGAAATCAGGCATATAGTTGCCGACGATCACTCGGTCGGAATCCTTGTCAAGCTTGCCGTCGCCGTTGGCGTCCACAAAGCGGAAGTCGCCGACAGTGGTTGTCGGGAAATGAGGGTATGTGTCAAGTTCCTCCTGGTTGTGGAACACACCGTCCTGCACGAGCAGGTAGTAGCAACCTACCGGATAGCCGACTTTCGTGATGTAGTTGGCACCTGAATATGAAGAGGCAACGATGAGCGGAGCGTCCTCGTCACCAAGCGACAGGACCTTGTTCCTGTTCAGCGACCAGTTGGCGTTCCAGTCCATCGAGAAGTCACCGAACGACTTGTGAGAGGTCAAGGTGATCTCGACACCCTTGTTCTGCATCGATCCGATGTTGACATTGGACTTCGTCAGACCGGACACAGATGACACCGGAATATTAAAGAGCATATCCGTGGTCTTGGAATAGTAGAAGTCGGCGTTGATGCCGAGAAGGCCGTTCCAGAGGTTGGCGTCGAAGCCGATGTTTGTCTGGGTGTTCTTCTCCCATCCAAGCTCGTTGTTGGCTATCTGCGACGGGTACATAGAAGTGACGAGTCCGTTGCCAAGATCGAGAGTGTTGGATCCGTAAAGGGCCAGATAAGCCGAGTTGCCGATCTGGGCGTTACCTGTCTGACCGATGCTGGCGCGCAGCTTGAGGTCGTTCAGCCAGTTCTTCGTGTTCCTCATGAAATTCTCGTCACTGATTCGCCAACCGGCTGACGCGGCAGGGAAATATCCCCATCTTGTGTCCGGAGCGAAACGAGAGGAAGCGTCACCTCTGATCGAGGCGGAGAACATATAGCGTCCCTTGTAGGAATATTGCGCGCGGACAAGCCAAGACGCGAATGTGTAGGCGTACTTGTCGTTGAATGTGTCATCAATTGAAATGGTCTTGCTCTTGGTGGTCCTGATCTTGTCGTCACCCTCTACACCGGTACCCTTGATGGCGGAAGTCTGGATAGCCTGTTTCTCAGCCTCATAGACAGCCACGGCGTTTATGGAGTGCTCGCCGAACTTTCTGTTGAACGAGATCTGGTTGGTGACGTTCCAGTGGAAATATGACTGGGTGTAGTTGGCCGCGGTAGGAGCCGAAGGCTTGTCGTAGTATTTCAGGTTTTTGAGCGGAATGTAGGACGGACGGTAGTAGTTCCTGATGTAGGAATAATAGTCACCACCGACCGTGACCTTATATTCAAGTCCCTTGATGAACTCGTAGGAAGCGTGGACGTTGCCAACAAGGTTCAGTTTCTCCCTGACATCATCGATCTCAAGGGCAAGGGCGACAGGGTTCAGCACCTCGTTGGTCTGGGTGTCCCAAGTGTTGAACCTCATATAACCGTTCATATCCCAGTTATAGGACCCGTCGGAGTTGTAAACCGGGAATACAGGCGGTGCCATCAAGGCGGACGCGATCACACCGTCGCTGCCGTACTGGCCGTCGGAGTTCACATAATTGGTCTTTGAATATGAAGGAGAGAAGCTTACGCCATATTTCAGCTTACCTTTCTTGCCGTCAAGGTTGGCCCTGAGTCCGTACCTCTCGAAGTCCGATCCGATGATGGTTCCCTCGCGGTTGAGGTAGTTCAGGCCAATATAGTAGTTGTAGTTCTTCGTTCTGGCGGAGACGCTGAGGGCGTGCTTGTGCGAGAGCGCCGTGCGGAAGATCTCATCCTGCCAGTCAGTGTTCGTCAAAGTGCCGGTCTTGTCCTGAAGATAGGAAGTGATGAGAGGATCGACATTATGATAACTCTTCGGACGACCGCTATACGGGTCTCCGATGGAGCCTGTGGGAACTTCAAAAAGATAGGCGCCGTCCCTGGCTTCTTTGAATATCTCCGCGAACTCGTAGGCATCGAGCATATCGATCTTCTTGGAGACATTGGAGACGCTGAACTGTCCGTCGTAGGAGATGACCGGCGTCTCTGAGTTGGCTCCACGCTTTGTGGTGACAAGGATGACACCGCAGGATCCTCTCGATCCGTAGATAGCGGCCGCGGAGGCATCCTTCAGAACCTCAAGGCTCTCGATGTCGCTGCCGTCAAGGTTAGCAAAAGCCCTTGAGTCGCAAGGGATTCCGTCGATTACGTAGAGAGGGTCGTTGCCTGATGTGGCGGACTGGATACCCCTGACCCTGACGGAGACGTTGCCGGAAGGCTGACCGCCCAGGTTGATGACCTGAACACCAGGCATCTTGGCGGCCATAGACTCACGGAAGTCCGTGGTAGGAGTGTTGGCGAAGTCCTCGGCCTTGATGGACGCGATGGAAGTCGTGACATCCCTCTTGTTCTGCGCGCCGTAACCGATGACCACAACGTCATCCAGCTTGATAGCCTCTTCCTCAAGCACGAAATCGGCCTTGGACTGGCCAGCGGTCAATGTAGCGGAGGCGCTGTTGTAGCCGATGATGGAAACGTCCAGGACAGCGTCCTCGCTCTTGACCTTGAGCTCGTAGTTTCCATCGATGTCTGTTCCGGTTCCGTTGTTGGTGCCACGCTCGATGACCATAGCGCCGATCACCGGCTGTCCGGACTTGTCAACGACCTTTCCGGTAATGATTTTCGGGCCTACGGTCCCCGAAGCCTTAGGTCTGGCTTCCGGAGCCTTTTTGCTCAAAAGGATCTTCTGGTCCTTGAATTCGACCTTGACACCTGGAAGCACCTTCTTCAGGATAGCTTCGATGTCCTCGTTCTTCGCCGTGACCGAAACCTTGCCGGCAAGGTCAATGTCGGTGTCCACATAGGCGAAAGTGTAGGAACTACCGGCCTCGATGGCCTTCAGGAGTTCCTTGACTGTCACATCCTTGACATTCACGGTCGCCGTCCTGCTCTGGGCGTACGCACCGAGCGAAAGCCCGAGGGCGCACAGCACGCAAAGCACGGTTCTGGTGAATGAAGGAAGAATGTTAGATATTCCTTTCATTAATAATTAGTGTTTTTGGTTTTGTTATCAATTGTGATTGTCTTTCCTTGACGCTCCCAGCGGACCGGAAGGAGGGTTGAGAGGATCTCCATAATCTCATCGACGGATTCATCCTTGACCGTCAATGACATACGTTTGTCCTTAAGGTTGCCGAGGTCAGCCGCGATCTTCATCTGGTACTTGTGCGACAGGCTTTCCAGAATGTCGCCGAGCTTCACATTGTCGAATGCGAGGCGATGCTCGTACCAGCGGCAGCAGTCATCGGCGTTCACCGCCGTCACCTCAGTTCTTCCCCTGTCCCAGGAATATTTCTGGTCAGGCCTGAGGATGACGAGTTCCTTGCTTTCGGTGTCGGAGACCTGCACGGAACCGCTGCGGAGGATCACCTCGGCGGAATGTCCGACAGGGTCGCTGACAATGTTGAAAGTCGTTCCGAGAACCTTGACCTGAAGGTTGTCGTGCATATTCACGATGAACGGGCAGGCCTCGTTTCTGGTGACCTCAAAGTAGCCTTCGCCGTCGATGGAGACATTCCTTGCGCTCTTGCCGAAATCCTGGTTGTAGGACAGCCGGCTGTCCCGGTTGAGCCATACGCGCGTGCCGTCAGGCAAGGTGTAGGAGCCGGCGTTGTCGGACGAGGCGATGAGCACGGTCTCCCTTTCGGGAACCATATTCAGTCTCGCCACGGTCGCGCCTCCTATGAATATCGCCACGGCTGCGGCGGCGGTGACACAGTAACGTAATGGCTTGCTGTGCAGCAGATTGGACAGCCATCCGAGTCTTTGAGCCGTTGGGGCAGTCCCTTCGATGCTCGCTGAGCTTGTCGAAGTGCCATCATCTCCCAGCGAAGCCATAAGCCTCTCCAGTCCGGCCGTCAAGTCGAAATCAGGAGAGTCCGAAGAGACAGAGTCCCAATATTCCTCAAGCAAAGCCTTCACCTCCGGTTCATCTCCATACGCGGCAAGCCACCCGAGGTACCGTTGTTTCAGTTCATCAGAGACCTCCACACCGCTGAAGAAGAAATCCAGGATGCGTCTGTAGTCTTCGCCCTTCATTATTTGCCCGCCTGGGTGAATGTGTAAGTACCTGTGTAAGAACCGGCCTTGAGGCGGATTGTACCTGTACGGTCCGCTCCTGTCGTGTTAGGCTGAGTGATGATTTTGGATTCGCTGATGCCCTTCACTCCTGAAGCGGGCTCGATGGTGAACCAGTCCTCGCCTTCAAGCGACCAGTCACACGTGGCGCTGATCGTGATCTGATCGGTTCCGCCTCCCACCAACGTAGCAGGTGTCTTGGCGGCCAACGTAGTCTTGATGACGACAGTGTCGTGCACCTCGGACACAGTCTGTTTCTGGCAAGCGGTCCCGCCAAGAAGCAGCGGAACGACCAGAATGAGTTTTGTTATGAGTTTTAGTTTCATGGAGTATAAAAATGTTTTATATAAGGTAAGACACCTTCGATGCCCTATATGCTAAAAAACGATCAAGACTTTTTATCAGGTAATCCTTAAAAAAGGCTATATTTGTATGATATAAAGCCATGTCAAAGGATAAGAAAAGATGATTCTGGATGAAACGATATTCGAAGGGCTGTACTACAAGTACAGCGACAGGCTTTACAACTTCGCTTTCAGGTTCGTGTCGGACGAGCACACAGCGCAAGACATCGTGCACGAGGCCTATGGCACGCTTTGGGAGAAATTCGAAGGAAAGGAAAGCGACGCATGGCAGGCTCTTCTGTTCCGCATTGTACGGAACCGGTCGATTGACACACTGCGCCACCAGTCATCACTCAGGATTGTCAGTCTCACGGATTCTTTCAGAAACGTCTGCGACGAAGGTCTCTATCAGATGGATTTCGCGGTCAACGACTCCGACCGGAAGACAATCTACGATGAACTCACGGCGAACATCCACAGCATCATGGGCAAGCTTCCTGACAGATGCCGCGAAGTGTTCATGATGAGCAGGTTCCAAAACATGAAGAACAGGGAAATCGCGGAGGCTTTGAAAATCTCTGAGAAGGCTGTGGAAAAGCACATCCACAAAGCCCTGACGGTGTTCAGGAAAGAATTGGACGGCCTCGCCGGCAACAGGAACGCGGATCTCCAGAGCGGAGCCGCTCATCTCTGGCTGCTGTTCATCCTCGCCTGCATGGTGGATTGATCACGGACATAGGGTTGAATATAAGAAGAAAGGGTGGCTAAAAAGTCACCCTCTCTGAATATTACGTCATGACAATTATCTATAGCAGATGCTGAACTCGGCCAGACTGCACAGGGGAACCTTCAAGGCTCCGCCCTTTCGTCCTGACGCCGTCACGACAAACTTGACGTACTTCGCCTCCGGCTCGATCTCCGCCGCGTGAACGTTACGGTATGCGCTCACGCCGGTGTAGTCGAAATCGCAGACCTTGGTGTAATTCTCTCCATCCAAAGACACTTCCAGATGTCCGCCTTTAAGGTCGGAGGCATAACGGTCCTGACGCCGGTACAGGTCGAAGTCCGAAATACGCACCGGAGAGGCGAGTTCATATTCAATGAAATACGGCAGCTTCAACACCGCCACGTCGGTATTTTGGTAGCCGGATTCCCATTTCGTGTTGATCTTCCCGTCGATCGTCAGCTCCGGGCCGGCTCCGATCTTATAGGAGTTGCAGTCACGCACCGAGATGTCGGACTGGCTGTAATGATGCCTGTTGAACATATTCATCACTGACTCCGACTCGCCTTCCACCTTGAAGCCGCCTTCCGACTCGACACCAGCCACAAGGGAATAATACCTATCCTGTGCCTTGGACTTGTCGATGCGCACAGTATAGACAATCTCGGAGACACCCGGGGTGAAACCTTGCTCAGAAGAGGATGTCACTGAATATGATCCCTCCGGAAGAAGCGAATATTCCGCCTTGTCCGATGGGACGTTGAAAGTGAACTTCACGCCGTTGTCCCAATTGTTCTCGATGCTTGTGCGGACCTTGTATTCAACAATGATGAATCCGTCCTTGTCCTCAAGATTGTCGAGATCCGTCTCTGACACGCCGGATTTGTCCATTTTGAACGCCATCATGCTCATGTCCGGGACGATGACGGTGCTGCCAAGCTCATCGGTCTGGGCATCGTTCACGCCATCGGTGAGGCATTTAAGCCTCAACGCCACGGCATAGTTCCCAAGATCGGAATAGTCAGGCTCGGTGGAAAGTCTTTTCAGAGCCTCGATGTTGAAATCCACCTTGAACGTGGCTTTCTTGTCCTTCATCTGGAGGTCAGACGATTCCAGAGACCAGCAGTCGGCAGGCAGAGCCTGAAGTGACGTGGAGTTCTCCTCGTTGTACCTTTCCAGCACGGCGGCATCCTCCGACAGCCTCACCTTTGGATTCTGGTCGTAATAGCTGCCACAGTAGGCGTTCACCTCAGCCGTGAACGAGGACTGCACGTCATAGAATGTCTCCGTCTTCTGGTACCCGTTGTTGAGGATGTACACGGAAGGGTCGTAAAGATTGTCCTCCAGGTGGCTCGGCTCGCAGGCCGCGGCGGACAGAAGCGCGGCGAAGCCTATAAGAGTATATTTTCGTTTCATAATGATTCTTTTTTAGAAGTCGTTTCCAGTTCTACCATCCGTAGTTCTGAGTCAGTTCCGGAACCCTGTCAAGCTCGGCCTGGTTCATAGGAAGGACATAGTATTTCTTGGTGAACACCCTCTCGGACTTGGTGCCGGCCTCTCCGAAAGTGTCGAAAATGGACGTGCGCCTCCAATAATCACCGGAAATCTTATGGTCAGACGCTCCGATGTTGCATCCTACGACCTTGCCGTTGTCCTCCCTTTCGGCTATCATCCAGCGGCGGGTGTCGAAGTAACGTTTCCCCTCGAAGCAAAGCTCGACCATACGCTCCCTGCGGATGTACTTTCTCTGGAGATCCTTGTCGCCTATGATCTCAGGATAGACCTCGTCCTCGCCGGTTCCGATCGCCGGGACCCCGGCCCTGTGGCGTATCATGTTCCAGTAAGTGAGGATGTCCGGATTCGCCGGGTCATATTCATTGAGAGCCTCGATGTACATCAGCAGCACATCGGCGTATCTGATGATCGGCCACGAGAGGTTCCCCCACCGGCTTGACTTCGTGTCCAGATCCGGATCGATGAACTTGAGGCAAAGGTAACCGGTCGGGCTGTAGTTGTTCGATGTGATAGGTCCGGAGTTACCGTTCTTGTAGAACTGGATGTTGGCAAGCTTGTTCGTGCCCATGATCCATGTCTGGCCGCTCCAGAACACATTGGCGTAGAACCTCGGCTCGCGGCCGATGTACATGTTCATGGTCTCGATGGCATCGTTGGACTTCAGGTTCTTAGGGATGGTGGAGAAGAACGGGTTGACGAACTTCTGAGACCCGGTCTCAGTGTAGCCGGAACGTGGATCCACCTCAATGACACCCGCGCCGTTGTCGTAGGACTCGTCATCCATGTTGGTGATCGGATAGTAGCCGTTGTCCATCGCGAAAGCGTCCACAAGCTTCTGGGTCAGACCGATTCCGCCGTATCCGCTCGCCGAGACCGGAGTCTCACCGACCCGCCAGCTGCGTCCGCCGCACTGCACCGTGAATATGTTCTCAGGGGAATTGAGCAGCACCGCAGCGTTATGAATATTCTCAAGCGGAGTGGCGTTCTCGTCATCCACAAGATTGTACGTGTTCATGTCTATGACAGCCTTCGCCGCCTCGGCCGCCTGTCTCCAACGGTTTTCGTCATATTCTGTGTTGAAGAGCTTCTCTCCGTCCTTGTTCACGATGTCGTCATAAATGCCGGTGCCGTTCTGCCCGTTGAAAAGAGGGCTGGCGTTGAACATGAGGAGCCTGGCCTTCATCGCAAGGGAAGAGCCTTTCGTGGCGCGTCCGATTTCGTAGGAGCTTCTCGTGTCAGGGAGTTCGGTGGCCGCTTGGTCATATTCATCGCAAAGCCAATCGACTATCGTGCTCCAAGGAGACCTGTCCACCTTTGACACATTCGGGTCGGAATAGTCCGACTGCCTGTCCCCGAGCCAGATGACAGGGCCGTTCCATTTGAGCAGCTCGGTATAGTAGAACGCCCTGAGGAAACGGGCCTCGCCCCGCCACATCACTTTCTCATCATCCGTGAGCTGAGGGCAGTCCTGGACCTTGGACATGAAATATGTCGCCTCGCTTATTCCCTGATACAAAAGTCTGTAAACCGCATGACGGTAACCGCCGTGGGTTGACAGAGGGGAAAGCTGGTTATGGTTCAGCAAAGCGAAGAAACGTGAGCCGGTGTAGGCGCAGGAAGCCTCGTCGCTGGCAGTGATCGCGATGCCGGATGTGGAACCGTAACCTTCCGGGGACCATTCGCTCGGAATGTAGGTATAGACATTGACAAGATATTGCAGCGTGGTCGTCTTCTTGTCGAATATGTTCTTTGAGGTCAGCTGGTCGTCAGGCTGCCTGTCCAGGTAACTGTCACAGCCGCAGACCGCCAGCGCAATCATCAGGATTATTGCTGATATATTCTTCTTCATAGTACTTCTTGATTATTAGAAACCGATGTTCAGACCGATGTTGGCCACTCTGGTGTTAGGGTAGTTCGACGCTCCCGTCTGGAGATCCGGATCCCAGAGCTTGAACGGAGCGAAGGTAAGCAGATTCGTTCCGGACACGAAGACACGCAGCTGGCTCAGGCGCATCTTCTGGATCAACCTCTTAGGGAAAGTGTAGCCGAACTCAGCGTTCTTGAGCCTGATGTAGCGGCCGTTGACGAGCCAGAAGTCAGATGACTGGTTGTTGTTCGTCGCCTCGGTCGTGGTAAGACGCGGGTATTTCGCGTCGGTATTGCTTTCGGTCCAGTAGTTCCCGTAGATGTCGGAGAAGACGTTGTTCGCTGCCATCTTAGGCTCGGTGAATCCGCGTACCATAGAGGAGTTTATCGAGAAACTTACGTGGGCGTTGCCCTGGAAGAAAACCGACACATCGAATCCCTTCCATTGGGCGGACACACCGAAACCGTACACGATCTCAGGCACGTCGGTGTACCCTATGGCCTTGACGTCCTTGCTGTCGATCACACCGTCGTTGTTGAGATCCTTGTACTTGATGTCGCCAGGACGTACCTCGCCGAGAGCGCTCTGGTCCGGAGACGTGGCGATGTCAGCCTCGTCCTTGAACAGTCCGTCGGACACATAGCCGAATGTCTGCCATCTGGCCTGGCCGGTACGGTTCATGTACTTCTCGATGTAGTCCGGCTGGTCCTGATCCTCGATGACGTTACGGGCGAAAGTGAAGTTACCCATCGCCGAGAAGTTCACCTGGCCGATCTTCTGGTCGTACTGCAGGGAGCTGTCCCATCCGGAGTTCCTCATCCGGCCGATGTTGACGTAAGGCTTCGTGGTGATTCCGATATATTCAGGAATGGAAGACCTCTGAAGGAATATTCCCGAACGCTTTTCCTTGAACCAGTCCACCTGCACGCGGAGTTTGTCGAAGAACGAGACATCCACGCCGACATCCAGTTTGCGTGATTTCTCCCAGCCGACATTGTCGTTGGCCCATTCGCCGCGCCGGTAGGACGGGTAGGAGGTCACCGTCTCGCCGAAACTCCACTTATCACCGGAGTTGATTGTCTCCAGGTAGATGAAACGGCGGTTACCTCCGATCTGGTCGTTTCCGACAATTCCATAGGAGCCCTTGATTTTCAGCAAGCTGATGACATCAGCCAGGCGTCCTGTCCAGAATTTCTCGTTGGAGACCAGCCAGCCACCGGCCACTGACGGGAAGAATCCGAACCTGTGTCCAGGCGAGAAGTTCTCGGATCCGTTGTAGCCGGCGTTGAACTCGGCGAAATACCGTGAGTCATAATTGTAGGTAGCCCTGAAGGCCACTCCCTGATGCCTGTACGGCAGGGCCGCATTGCTGGAGGTGGCACTGGAGCCGATATAGTTCTTCTGTGACTGCTGATAGAGAAGGAGACCTGTGACGCTGTGGTTCCCGAACGACCTTGCGTAGTTAAGGCTGGCCTCCAGATAGAGGGAACGCCATCCGGTGTTGGAATATGAGAAATCCAGTGTCTGCGAGCCCTGCACAAGCTCAGTAAGGTGCAGTTCTCCGTTCTCGTCCCTGTACGCCTGACCGTATTGCTCAGGAGTCCTGGTGCGGTTCTGGTAAGCGTTGTTCTTGGCGTCGAAAGAGCCTTTGACTGTGGCTGTAAGTCCATCGGTGAGCCACGAGAAATCGTGGGTGAGGGACACGAGAGACTGAGCCGTGTTGTAGAACGCCTGCTTGTAACCGGTCTGTGTCAGAAGGGCGTACGGGTTGTAGCCCATGTTAGTACCCGGTCCTGGATAATGGCCGTCCGAATAGACCATCGGGAAGATCACAGACGGTGTCTTCAGCGCGGCCGACCAGATCGAGCTGCTGCTCGTTCCGCTCTCGTTCTTCTGCTCGAAAGTCGTGGCGAGATTGACGTTCATGGACGTGTGGCGAGTGAGTTTCACATCCACGTTCGCCCTGAAATTGAAGCGGCGGTAATATATTCCCGTGTTGTAATCGGCCGTAGGATCAGTCTTGAAGAGCCCGTTCTCGTTGTAGAAACCTCCGGAGATGTAATATTTCACGGAGCTGGTTCCACCGGAGACATTGACGTTCGCCCTGGTGTTGTTGCTGAGGTTCTTGAATATGCTGTTGACCCAATCGACATTAGGGTAAAGGTCCGGATCCTCTCCGCTCAAGGTCTTGCGTACCCTCTCCGCATCGAAATATTCAGTCCCGGAAGCCACATTGTACATTTCCATGTACTGTGTCGCGCTCGCCATCTCCGGCACCTTGACTGGGCTGGTCACACCGTTCTCGAATTTGATGCTGACCTTTGGTTTGCCCTCCTCTCCGCTGCGTGTCGTGATGAGCACCACGCCGTTGGCTCCTCGCACTCCGTAAACGGCCGTCGCGGCGGCGTCCTTGAGGACGGAGAATTCCTTGATGTCCTCGACATCCACAAGGTCAAGCTCACGCTCGACTCCGTCGATCAGGACGAGAGGGTTGGCGTTGGCTCCGAAGGTGCTGATGCCTCGGATCCAGAACGTAGATCCCGCGCCAGGCTCGCCGCTCCTCTGCACCGACACGACTCCGGAAAGCCTTCCGGCGAGAGCGTTGCTGATCTTGGACACCGGAATCTTCACCGCGTCCGGAGCGATTGTGGCGATGGCGCCCACGATACTGGCCTTCTTCTGGTGGCCGTAGCCGACAGCCACAGCCTCCTCCAAAGTGTTTCCATCCTGCTCAAGGGCCACGTTGATGACCTGTGATCCCTTCTTTATCTGGACATCCTGGGCCACATAGCCTATGCAGGACACGCTGATGTAGCCGTAATTGCCTTTGAATGAAAGGTTATAGCGGCCATCAAGGTCGGTGGAGACTCCAATCGGAGTGTCCTTGACCCAAACCGCCACTCCGACAAGCGGCTCGCCGGTCTTGGCGTCCTTGACGGTTCCGCTGACCTCCGTAGATTTGTCATCGCCGGTTGTCTTGCCTGAGGTCTTTGCCTCGGTTTTGGTGATCGTGATGATCTTGCCTTTCAGCTCATACTTGAAAGGCGGTTTGACTATCTGCCGCAAGACAGTCTGCACGGACGCCGAGTTGAAGTCGGCCGTGACAGCCGGAGCATCCCGAAGAATTCCTGTCTCGTAGATGAAAGAATAGCCGGTCTGGCGCTCAAGTTCCTTGATGACACCAGTCAGAGGCTCGTTCTTGAACCGCTTTGTGAACGACTGGGCGGAGATGAACTGCCCGGTCATCACGAGAAGCAAAACAAGAAGCGCGCTCTTGAAAACAAGTTGTCTCTTCATTTTTGTTGAACAGTGGGTTTAGTTAACGTTATTAGTTTTGATTGTATGTCATTTTTCTGTGATCGCGATGCTGCTGTCATCCTGCCATGCCCACGAGATCGGCACAATTACGGCCACCGCCCCAAGCACATCATCGATGGACTCACGGGTGTCGAGTATGACACGGAAAGTCTTGTTCCTGTATTTCACCGGATTGTAATGAATCCGCGTTCCGTACAAGGATGTCAGTCTGGAAAACAGCCAGTCAAGCGTGACTGACTCGCAGTCCAGCTTGCCGTCAAGCCATGAGCGGTACTGGCTCACATCCCGCCTGGACTTGCTCATGGAACGGTCGATACGGTTGTAGGAGATGACCTCGCCCGGGCTGAGATAAATGTAGTCCTTACCGGTCTGGAACTGGATCTGCCCAGTGAGGAGGGCCGCCTGGATTCCGTTCTCGCCGTTGTAGGCAGAGACGTTGAACGAGGTGCCTTTGACAGTGATGCTGGCATCGTCCATCCTGACAATGAATGGCTTGGACGGATTCTTCGTGACATCGAAGAAGGCCTCTCCGGACAGCGTCACTTCCCTGCCCTTCTTGTTGAAATCCGAATCGTAGGTCAGGGTCGTAGCTGAGTTCAGCCAAACTTTGGACGAGTCCGGAAGCACGACCAGTCTCGTCTCCAGATAGGCTGTCGAGAAAGTGGAGACCGGATTCTCCTTGTCATTGAACAGATTGAAGAACAACGCCACGATGACGGCCACCGCCGCTGCCGCCGGGACGGAAATCCTCAGCAGCAAGCGTTTCCACCGGCGCGCCTTGATTTTGCCCGTAAGTCTGGCGTAGGCCATCCTCTGCCCGGCAGTCGGCCTCTCGCTGTCACACCAATCCTTCTCCATCGTCCTGAAATCATCCATCGACAGCTTACCGTCCGAAAGGCTCTCGCGGATGGAAACCTCATCCTCGTAAGTGGATTCGCCACGGAAATATCTGAAGCATTTCTCTTTGATCCGATCATCTGAAATCCTTCTGTCGTCTTTACTCATAATGACTTTAATTATTTCATATAGATATTTAACGTTTAACCGGACTTTTACCCTACCTTTGTTTTCAAATGAATATTTCAAAAGATTCCACTGCCTCTTGCTCCGCGATGATCGGTACGTATTTTTTTTTGCACGAAGTGACTTTTCGGGCGCAATCATACATATTCGGAATCATGCGAGGTAGGGTAAATCGGAGTCGCTGCGTTTTATAATGCAGAATATTCAATACTAATAACACAAAATTCAGATCATGAGAAAAATTTCCTTTCTGTTGACAGGCGCGCTGGCCATTCTGGCAAGTGCCACAGCATCAGCCCAATCAGAGCCATCGGACGAGGTGAAGGTTCCGGACTATTCCGGCTATATCCTTACTCCGGAGGCTCCACACACTCCCCGGATCAACGGAGCCAAGATCTATGGCGCCCGTCCAGGCTCAGATTTCCTGTACAAGGTGGCGGCGACAGGTGACAGACCGATGACATTCTCGGCCGAGAACCTGCCCAAAGGCCTGAAAATCGACTCCGGAACAGGTGTGATCACCGGAAAGGTCAAGAAAGCCGGCACCTACAATGTCACGCTGAAGGCCGCCAACAGCCTCGGCGAGGCGAAAAGGGAGTTCAGGATCGTCATCGGAGAGAAGATCGCGCTGACTCCGCCTATGGGTTGGAACAGTTGGAACTGCTGGGGCAACACAGTAAGCCACGAGAAAGTGATGGCTTCAGCGAAGGCGATACTTGAAAGCGGACTGGCGGACTACGGCTGGTCATACATCAACATCGATGATGGCTGGCAGGGCCTCCGAGGCGGAAAGGAGAACGCGATCCAGCCGAACGTGAAATTCCCTGACATGAAAGGTCTTGTGGACTCGCTGCACACCATGGGATTCAAGGCCGGCATCTATTCCGGTCCGTGGGTTGCGACCTATGCGGCACACATCGGAACACAGTGCGACAACGCCGACGGCACCTACGAATGGGTCAAGAAAGGGCTCGTCAACGAGAACTACAGGATGGTGGATCCGTCCGGCGAGCTGACCAGAGAGAAGCTTTGGTACAGCGGGAAATATTCATTCGCCGC
>OCLH01000100.1_pt1 | contig 16570 bp, 18 predicted proteins | sample 1495891 | NCBI WGS metagenome assembly OCLH01 (sample SAMN03418266, study PRJEB22391) | human gut metagenome | biome: human-gut; feature: organic feature; material: feces | host: Homo sapiens | place: Tanzania | collected 2013-01
CAGAAGTAGCTCTAACAGGTGAAAATAGTGAAATATCTCAAGATGATAATGAGACAAGAGAACGGTTTGTTGTTTTCTTGGATATTATGGGGTTTAAGGATATCGTGAGAAGTAATCCGAAACATGATGAATTAAAAAAGCGTTTAGGAGAATTAAATGACAGTATAAACGAACTCATTAAAGAAGAAGAGGCTACCTCAATAATAGAGCTTGTTCAGTTTTCTGATAGTATCATTCTTTTCACAAAGAACAATACAAATGAACAACTTGTGAAATTAGTATCTATCGTTTGTTTGATTATGCAGGAAGCTATTGAACTTAAATTTGCAATGAAAGGAGCAATAGCAAAGGGTGTACTCACTTGTGATTCTAACAAGAAAGTTTATTTCGGACAAGCACAGATAGATGCCTATCTTCTTGAAGAAAATGTATGGTATTACGGTATAGTCGTTCACCATTCTGCACAGAATGATGTGGAAAAAATAAATAAGAATTATATTTCTACCTTAGAACTTCCCATGAAGACTGGGTGGATTAAACATTGCGAGTTATCTTGGTATGCTTATAGTAGCGATAAGGCTAATGATATAAAAGAGCGTATTTCAAATATAAGATACACCGTTTCCGATGCACCTCGAAGATACATAGACAATACCGAAGCTGTGATGAAAGCCTTTGAGGAAAAGAATGGTAGGTAGAGCAAAAGAAAAATAAGAATAAAAGCAAGAAACACTTGGCGTAAACAGAGTGCAGTTAATTCAAACCATTAACAAGTAGCGAGTAAAGTCTTTTCTCGTTTTCATACATAAACATTAAGATGCAGAAAAAAAATGGTGATACTATAAATAAAAAGAAGATAGCTATTAATACAATTATTGTCTATGTTAGACTTTTTATAACTACAATAATAGGGCTTATATCTACACGGCTTGTTTTAAGAATATTGGGTGTTGCTGATTATGGTCTGTACAATGTTGTAGGTGGTATCATTGTTGTCTTGAATGTGTTTTGTGTGGCTATGCATACAACCACTAGACGTTTCATAAATGTTGAAATGGGCAAGTTGGACGGAAATGTCAATAAGGTATTCAATATATGCATGAAGTTACATATACGAATTGCTGTAATCTTTTTTTTGTTGGCAGAACTGATAGGACTTTTGTATATATATAATTATCTGAATGTAGAGGAATGTAGACTTTCTGATTGCGTGTTTATATATAATATTTCTTTAATCACTTCTTGTTTAGGATTGATTAATGTTCCTTATCAAAGTACACTTGTTGCTCGTGAGCGATTTATTGATATTGCTCTTATAGATATAATTACAAAAATAATTCTATTCGGAATGATAATCCTACTCTATATTCGTGGAGGGTATGCATTACGTCTTTATGCAATATCAATGTGTGTTTCTGTTCTCTTGTCGTTGATATTGTATACTCTTGGTTGTTATAGGAGATATTCTTCGGATGTATGCTTGAAAAGATATGTAGATAAAGATTTGACAAAAGAAATGCTAAGATTTAACGCTTACACAACAATTGGAGCATCTTCATATATGATAAGAGCACAGGGAGCGAATATTATAATCAATTTATTCTTTAATACTATTGTGAATGGAGCCTATGCAATAGCATATCAAATCGAAAGCTATTTAATTTTATTTATTAGTAATCTAACAACAGCTTCTGCTCCTCAAATTACAAAGAGTTATGCTAATGGGGATATTGATGCGTCAATGAATTTGGTAATGCGAATGAATAGATTGTGTATACTAGTAATGATGTTTATTTGCTTTGCGGCTATTGTAGAATTGCCTTTTTTGTTGAAATTATGGTTGGGAGTAGTTCCAGAATATGCAGTATTATTCGTCTCTTTGACGATAATTAGTGCATTTATTCGCTCTTTGGGAGAAGGTATTCCCCCATTGGTACAAGCGTCAGGAAGGATAAAGTGGTTTCAGATTTTTGGCTCTATATTTACTTTCTTAGATATACCATTTGTAATTATATTCTTTGTTTTGGGATTTCCTCCACAAACTATGATAATCGTGTTTTGTGTTTCTTCTATTTGTGGACGTATAGTTAATATCTATTTGTTGTATCGGATATTGAAGTATGATGTATTATTGTTTTTGCGAGTATCCTATTTTCCAATTATTAAAATTCTCCCATTTTTAGTAGCGTACTATGTTTTGTATTCACGATTTGAACTTACAACAAATTTATCTCATGTTATTGGCTTATTGAGTTCTGTTATTCTTGCTGGAATTATAATCTTTTTCTTGGGCTTTGATGAGAAAGAACGTCTTTCTATATTCAATACACTTAAAACAAAATTAAAAACAAGATAAACGATGACTATATATCCCATTGTTATTCCTACGTTGTGTCGTTATGAATTGTTTGTGAAATGTGTTGACTCTTTGTCGAAGTGTACCTTGGCAGAGCAAACAGAGTTGGTTATAGGTTTGGATTTTCCTCTGAATAAATCACATGAAGAGGGATGGAAAAAGATAAAAACATATATTGGAGCTATTACAGGTTTTAGAAAGTTGACGGTTTTTACTTCTGACGTTAATTTGGGGGCAAGTAAAAACCTGCATCGTTTGATAGACTATGTGTATGCATCTTATGATGCTGTAATTCTAACGGAAGATGATAATTTCTTTTCCCCATGTTTTCTGGAATTTATGAACAATGGATTGAATGAATTTCGTGATAACCCAAAGATTATTTCTGTTTGTGGTTATACAGCGATGCAATATTACGGAGTAACACATGATTTTTCGGCATGGGGAGTAGGTAGATGGAAAGAAAAGCATAAAGGTAGAGAGGTAGAGTATTATTATAATATATGTCATTCTTTGAAAAAATCATATCGTATATTTAAGGAGTATCCGTCTCTTCTGATGATGCTTATGGTAATGCTTAAAAGAAAAGAAAGGTATGGTGATACTATGCGTTCTATTGATAATATGATGAATGATACTTATCAGTTGCGTCCCGCTTTATCTATGGTGCGTAATTTAGGTCAAGATGGCAGTGGATTGCACAGTGGGATAAATCCCGAATATTTGACTCAGCAAATAAGTATAGAAAAACATTTTAACTTCTCTTTGAATGCAATAGCTATTGCATTCAAAGAATCTCGAAAAGTGAATAAGTGTACTTTTGGTATAGGTTTATCACGTAATTCATTCAAGGCAGTCTCTCAATTGCTTTATTACGTTGTTAAATGGTGTATATTTAGAACCTCTAAAAAGAAATTATCATGAAAGTTTTGTGGATTACTAATATATTGTTCCCCGAAGCGGAGCAACTTCTTACTGGGACTGGTGAATTGAAATCGTCAGGTGGTTGGATGCTTGGAGCGGCAAATGCATTGCTTCAGAATTGCAAAATTGAACTCGCGGTTGCATCTGTTTCTGATAAAGTAAAAAAACTCACAAGAATAAAAGGGAAAAAGATAACATATTATATACTTCCTAAATGTAAGGGTAATGAAAAGATTAATATGAACTATTGTCCATGTTGGCAACAAGTAAGCAAAGAACTAAAACCTGATATCGTTCATATTCATGGCACGGAATATTCTCATGGATATGCCTATATGGTAGCCTGTGGATGCGACAATATTGTCATATCTATTCAAGGATTGACTTCTGCCTACTACTACTACTACTACGGCATGACCAAAAAGGATATATACAGAAATATGACATTTAGAGACGTGCTTAGAGGAAGTATTTTGAAAGGTCAGAAGTTGTTTAAAGAACGTGCTGTTCATGAAGTGGCAATGCTCAAAATGGCAAAGCATGTTATAGGGCGTACATCTTGGGATAAGGCAAGGGTGTGGGCGATAAATCCAAATGCAAAATACCATTTTTGCAATGAGACTCTGCGTGCGGAATTTTATGATGGGGCTGAGTGGAAATACGATAAATGTAATAAACATTCAATATTTCTAAGTCAAGCTGGGTATCCTATAAAAGGGCTGCATCAAGTTTTGAAAGCAATGCCGTTAATACTGCAACATTATCCAGATGCCCAAATACGTGTTGCGGGAACGGATATAACAAAATCTGAGTCAATCGTTGAAAAAGTCCGACTGTCTGGGTATGGAAAATATATCAAGTCACTCATAAGTAAATATGATCTTAAAGGAAAAGTCATGTTTACAGGCAATCTTAATGCAGAACAAATGAAATCAGAGTATTTGAATGCCAACGTATTTGTTTGTCCATCGTCTATAGAGAATAGCCCCAATTCCTTGGGAGAAGCACAAATATTAGGAACCCCTTGCATTGCAAGTTATGTAGGTGGCGTTATGGATATGATGAAAGGAAATGAAAGGAACTTATACCGCTTTGAAGAAGTAAGTATGCTTGCAGCAAAGATTTGTAGAATTTTTGCCAATGCGGATAAACAGATAGATATGAAAACTGCCGCTATTCAGAGGCATGATCCAAAGATGAATAGTATGCAGTTGCTTGAGACTTATCGAATGATATCAAAAGTGTAATGTATATAGTAATTTTTTGTTCTCTTATAGCGGTATTATTGACTTACTTTGAAGTTAATGGTACTATGAGAGGTGGGATGAAGTGGGGATTCTTTTTTGTAACTTTTCTCGGTGCTATTCATTATGACTATGGTAATGATTATATGGGATATTTTGAAATGTACGAATATTTTACAAGAGGTAGTCTTAATGTAAAAGCTATTTTTGAAGGAGGATATAAAGAACCTGGGTGGAAGTTGCTTTGCTGGTTATTTAAGCCAATAGGAGGTTTTTTTACAATGGTTGCGGTTTTGAATATTGTTCAGAATTATATCGTGTATAATTTTATTAAGCAATATGTACATCGGCCGTGGTGGCCATTGGGGATATTTATTTATCTTTTTTCTACAAATTTGTATTTGTTATCATTTTCTATGATGCGTCAAGAATTTGTTATTATTGTATTTCTTGGACTTTGGCCTCTTATTAAAGAACGAAAATGGTGGTTTTCGTTGATTATAACATACTTGTGTTCTTTTATTCATACGTCTGCATTGATGCTTCTTCCATTTGTATTTTGGGGATTTGTTCCTCAAAGATACAAAATCGTGGGAATTGTATATATGGTGATAGTTTTGCTTTTATGGCTGAGTAAAGATATGCTATTTCTACTAGTTAACAATGTTATCAGTTTAAACGAGCAAGCTAATAATTATATTCTTATTTATAAGAATGGTGATGCTATTTCTAAAGTAGGGATTGGTTTTGCTATGAATATGATCATATTTATTTTATTTGTTCTCTATATGTTGAAGGAAGATACGCGTGTTTCTGTTTCAGATAAATGTTTGGTCTCTTTGGCTGCAATTTATTATTTAATTCAGCCGTTAGGTCAATTCCTTCAATTATTTGGGAGAGTTGGTATGTATTTTTCTGTCTATAACATTGGTGCTATGCCTCTTATTTTTGGAAGTATCAAAAATAAAGAATGGCGAATTGGATTATTGTTTATGTATATTTTTATGACGATATATGATTATTTAATGTTTTTTCAGAGTGAAATTTTTGTGGCTAAGTACTCTGAATTCCATACTATATTTCCGTATATTTTTTGATCTATAATAATGGTGAGAAAGCGAATTCTTTATATCTCTGTTCTTGCTTCGGAAGCGAGGGTAAATCAGGAACATAAACGTACAGGAAATAATCCTGGATTTGCAGTGCAAAAATTTAGTCGTCTGTTAGTAAAAGGACTTATAGCTAATGGTGCAGATGTGTGTACACTTTCCAACCCGCCGTATGTTAATGGTAAAAGGAAATATGTTTCCTCTGTAAAAGAGGAAGAAAATGGTGTAAAATATCAATATATACCTTATTTCAATTTCCCGTTATTGAAGCATTTCTGTTTATTCTTATATGCTTTTTGTTATGTTCTCTTTTGGGGTTGTTGTAGAAGAAATGATAAAGCAATAGTCTGTGACGTGTTGCATGTAAGTATCTGTATGGGTGCGTTGCTTGCATCAAAAATCAATCGTGTTACGAGTGTAGCTGTGGTCACGGATTGTTATGGTATGATGGTTTCTATGGGAGAACATTCTTTTGGGGAAGGAATGGGTAGAAGATTACATTCATTGTATCGCAATTCATTTAATAAATACGTTCTTCTTACTGAGCTGATGAATGAAGTGGAAAATACCAGAAATCGTCCTCATATTGTGATGGAAGCTCTTTGCGACTCCTCTATGGGAAATAACGTTGAACATGTTGAAAAGGAGTCGCCACGTACTGTTGTTTATGCAGGAGGAATTCATGAGCGATATGGTTTGAAAATGTTAGCAGAAGGTTTTTTGAAAGCCGATATTGAAGATGCAAAACTTGTTTACTATGGGAACGGACCATATGTTGAGGAATTCAAAAAACTCTCTGAACAGCATTCTAACCTTGAGTATCGTGGAGTAGTACCAAACGAAGTTATTGTAACTGAGGAATTGAAGGCTTCACTTCTAGTGAATCCACGCTTCACTGCCGAGGAATTCACAAAGTATTCTTTTCCATCAAAGAATATGGAGTATATGGTTTCAGGAACTCCATTGCTTACTACAAAACTTCCGGGAATGCCAAAAGAATACTATAATTATGTTTTTCTTTTTGAGGAAGAAACTGTTGATGGATATGCATATGCAATTCGTTATGCGCTCTCTCATTCAGAGGAAGAGTTACGAGAATTTGGTCAAAAAGCAAAGCGGTTTGTATTGACGAACAAGAATAATATAAAGCAAGGAGAACGGATATTGAACCTTATAGCAGAACATTGAGTATGGTTTTGATGGTGATAACACGTATGAGGTTGAAAAACAATGCGATAAATATTTATTAATATGTTGATGCAAATAATAGTTGCGCTTATTGGTGCATTGATAGGTACTTATTTTGGTGCATTCTTTTTGATTAAGACGGGTGAGAGAAAACAGAAGAAGTTGCGAAATATTGCTATTCGAGCTTTGAAAATCGTAAAAGGGTATGCAAGAGATAACGGCACTTATGATATGGCGGATAATGAATTTAATTTAAAGTTAAATATAGTAGAAAAAAGAACTATAATAGTGGCATTACATAAGGTGGGGTTACCGATTTTGGTTCAAATGGAAACTTTGTTTGATGTAAAGCATGTTCAGTTGGGTAAGGTGCTAATTGATAAAGATTTTTTGGATGATGCAATCGTTCAGATTAAACAAGGCAAATGTGATCATTTGTTTTATGAGGATCCGGATAAGTACTTCAATGAGAATATAAGAACTTATACCTTGCGGAGTTTGGCAAAACGTTTTGTTGATGAGGTTTTGCATAATAGCATTTATGATGCGAAAGAACTTCGGGTTTCTTACCCGGAAGATTGGAATACCAAATATTCTTGGGGTGAGAAAAAATCTATTTATGTCTTTTCATTGCAGATAATAAATGATACTTATTATAAGCAGAATGGAAAGCCTGATGATAGTAAGTTGAAGAAATTAAAATCGGAAATAGATACAGGTATATGGGATTTATATTTAAACTGGACGGTAGAGGCGTATGTGAACTTATCCACAGGTACAAACTTAGGTGCTAAATTTTTGCAGATGGTGAATGTTGGTGGTGGTCAAAGTGTGGAATAGTGATAAAAGTACATGGGAAGAGAGTATGTAATAGTACAATGATAGTGGAAGATGAAATACGATGGGAATTACTTGCTCTATTTTTCAAGCAAGGCTTCGTTACGTATTTTCCGCAAATTGTGTAACTTTATTGTCGCTCGCCATTGGATGATGTTAAGTAGTTTGTAAAGTTGTTGGAAACGGTGAGTAATAGTACGAATAACAGGATGAAATTCGTGTGCAATTCAGTACATTTGAAGAATAAATGGAGGGCGATAGATGATCATTTCCCTTTTTTTAAGGCAAAGAGATTAAACCTGACTAGGTCATATTATCGTTTTATGTCTGAGAAAGCATTTGATTTCATTATGAAGGGGCAATTTCGATTTAGAAATCCTGCTTTATGGTTTGATCCTTTCGAGAAGCTAATGGTTGAGGGTGATTATACACAATTATCGTATGAACGGCCTGCAACTTATGCGGCGTGTTTTACTCGATTATCAAATGGTGATGCTCATTGGAAGATGTATAATGACAATGAAGATTTGTGTATCAGAGTAGAATTTGATATGAATAATTTCATCGGTGTATTAGCTTTGTCTTGTGTATTATATATAGACATTAATCTCTATATTGGAAATGTTTCATATTTAGAAGAAGGTGATATAGCAGGGATTGGTTCAAAGAGTGGAAAGTATCATGGCATCGCTGTTCCTGATAAGTTTTCTCAAGAGGATTATGTTGATTTGTTATTGCTTAAAAGGCATCCATTCAAGTGGGAAGAAGAAACCAGAGTTATTGTATTGACTGATGGAGAGCAAGGTGAATATATGAATTTGTGTTTTTCGCCAGAAATTGCCAAAACGTTTATCAAATCAATTGAAATCAACCCTAAGGCGAGTGAAAAAGAGATGGAAAGATTGGAAAGCAAATATAGATCATGGTGGGAAGATTATCCAAAGGACAATGTCTATGACTTCAAATGTACTAAGTCAAATTTGTACTCTCCAATGGAACGAATTGTTTTTGAGAAATAATATGTGAATTGTAGCAAGGCCTATGATAATAATATTCTGGATTGTATCATTTGTGGCTTGGGCTTATGATTGTGGAACTTGATGCTATTGTTTGTTTCCTTGATGGCAGTATGGAAAAAGTGCCACTTTTAGGGGTGAAAAGTGGCACTTTTTAGGGCAATAAGTGGCACTTTTTTGAGGCAAAGCCAAGGTTTTACAATCAATACATAAAGACTTTCAATGATATGATACAGCTTATTCCTACAAAACGCGTACTAAATTGTAATGGTGTCAATAAAGAGGTGTATCTTTTGAAGCTCAATCCTGTTCACCCGATGGATTTTGATGTTTTGGCAAAGCTGATTGCCGAAAGGACGACTTTGACCGAGTATGAGGTGGAGTTCGTTTTGAGCGAGTTGCAGACGGTTATGGTTGAGAATTTGGAGTTGGGTCGCGGGGTGAAGTTCGGAAAACTCGGCACGTTTGAGCCCTCGCTTAAAGCCGAGGCGGTGGAAAATGAACAGGAACTCAATCTTTCAACCGTGAAGAAAGTGAACATCATATACAAACCGTCGCTTGAAATAAAAAAGGCTTTGAAGAAGTTGAGAATGAGAATAAACAGGAAGTAGCTGTTGGCAAAAAGCCAATAGTCAAAAGTATAAAGAATAATAAATCAATAAAAAAAGGAGGTAAGTATGGCATTTGTGTACAAAAAGAAAAAGCAACTTGTTACTTTGGGGCAAAATCCCGGTGAGAAGTATGTTGTTGCAACGGCCAATCAGGGCAGAGTTACGGATGCAGAGCTGAAGGAGTTTATACGGCGTAATTCCACTCTTTCGGAGCAGGATGTCAATCTGCTTTATCATTCATTTGCGGAGGTAATAGAGGAAAATATGAGCCTCGGAATGGGTGTGAATCTTAAAGATTTGGGTGTGTTCACGCCCAATTTCCGAACAAAAGGGAGTGCTTCTTTGGAGGAGGTCGGTGTGGAAAACATTGAAAAGGTTGTGGTAAATTTCCGTCCGGCAACCAAGCTCAGAGAGAAAATAGACAACGCTCCTGTAAAAGAAACTCGTAAGTTTGACCTTAAACACGTGTAGCCTTATGATACAGTATACAGTTGAAAAGAAAAAAGTTCTGAACGGTAGAAATCCGGGTGAGGTAAAGTATTATCCGAAGATAGTGAGAGCGACTACCATGACTACCGAAAAGGTGGCTGCTTTGTTGGAAGAGAGAACGACAATCAGCAGGGGCGAAGCATATGCGTTTTTGCAGGCTTTTTCAAAAGCTGTAACGTTTTATGTGACCGAGGCGTTTGTTGTGGAGGCGGAGGGTTTGGGAATTTTCACGCCGTATATCAATGCCGAAGCCGTGGACACTTTGGAGAAAGCGACCGAAAAAACTATTAAAAAGAAAGGTGTGCGTTACCGTCCGACCAAAGCGATGGAAGCAAAGTTGAATCAAGTGAAATTCCAGAAAGCAAATTTGGACGTAGATCATATTTGACGACTCAATCCTATGGCAGTGGAATATTCTGCCATAGGGGTGCTAAAAATGAGGATATAAAATTCATCAATTTGATTATATGAAAAAAATAATGATGGTTTTCGGCACACGTCCCGAAGCTATAAAGATGTGTCCGCTTGTGAAAGAATTCCAAAAGCGGGCGGAAGAGTTCAAGACCATCGTGTGTGTCACGGGGCAGCATCGTGAAATGCTCGACCAAGTGCTTGGGATATTTGATGTTCAGCCGGATATCGACCTCAATATCATGAAGCAAGGACAGGATTTAACGGATGTAACAGTACGCATTCTTAACGGTATGCGAGATGTGTTTAAAGAATGTCGTCCTGATGTGGTGCTTGTGCATGGCGATACTACAACATCTACCGCTGCTGCTCTTGCAGCATTCTATGCCCAGATTCCTGTAGGCCATGTAGAGGCAGGACTTCGTACACATAATATTTATAGCCCATGGCCGGAAGAGATGAACCGCCAAGTAACAGGACGTATTGCAACATACAATTTTGCACCTACCGTTCTTTCCGAGAAGAACTTGATAGAAGAAAAAGCAATGGGGCAAATTTTCATAACTGGCAATACCGTTATCGATGCGTTGCATATTGTGGTTGATAAGTTGAAAAACAATGAATCTCTTGCCAAAGAGCAAGACGACATTCTTCTAAAAGCCGGCTATGATATAACTCGTTTGGCTGATAGAAAAAAGTTGGTTCTTATCACAGGACATAGACGTGAAAATTTTGGCGATGGTTTTATTCGCATGGTAACAGCGATGAAGGACCTTTCGGAGAAATACCCGAATGTGGACTTTGTTTACCCTATGCATTTGAATCCTAATGTGCGTAAACCTATTCACGAAGTGTTCGGTGAAGACCTTACACGTCCAAACTTCTTCTTTATCGAACCGCTCCAATATCTGGAGTTTGTACATTTGATGTCGAAAGCAACAATAGTACTTACCGACAGTGGTGGAATACAAGAAGAAGCACCAGGATTAGGCAAACCGGTACTTGTGATGCGTGATACTACAGAACGCCCAGAGGCATTGGAAGCAGGCACTGTAAAATTAGTAGGCACAGACTACGATAAAATAGTATCTGAAGTGTCAATGCTATTAAAAAATAAAGAATATTACGATACTATGAGTAAAGCTGTTAATCCTTACGGTGATGGCTTGGCTTGCTGTCGTATTGCCGATGTGCTTGCCGGCAAAGAGATGGATAGATACGGAGTTAGGTAATATAGTACCGTGGTAATCATTAAGTAAATGGTATGATTTATGGCAACTCATAAAGTAGCGTTAGTTGTTTCAAATAATGTTTGGTTCTGTCCGTATGTATATATTTATACTGATCTTTTAAAGACGCGTCATGTAGATTACGACATCATCTCATGGAATCGCAATGGCAAGAAGGAAGATGCTATTCAGTACAATTATACTCCCACAAGCAGGAGTCCCTTGATGCTGCTATGGGCATACCGGAAGTTTGCAAGCTTTGTAAAAAAGACGATAAAAAAGGATGGGTATGATAGGTTGATTGTGTTCACTTCTCAATTGGGTATTTTCCTTTGTGATTTCCTGAAACAAGAATTCGAGGGTAGGTATATCTTTGATTTCAGGGATTTGTCACTTGAGCAAAAAGTCTACTTCAAAAGACCTTTTTTGATGGTTCTTCGGAATAGTTTCGCCAATGTAATTTCGTCACCAGGCTTCAAGAAGTACCTCCCTTCAGGCTTTAGCTATATTCTTTCGCATAATTTTAATGTGGAAACCGTTCGTAAGGCATTTGACGAACAAGAAGAGATGGAATTGAACAGAAATTCTATTGATGTGTTGACGATTGGAGGAATCCGAGATTATGAGACGAATGTACAGGTGATGGAGCATCTGTTAAATGTGGAAGGTTTTACGGTGCGTTTCGTAGGGGAAGGTCCATCGGCTGCCGATCTTCAGAAGAGAGCAGAGGAACTGAATGCATCCAATGTTTACTTTGAAGGCTATTACCCCAAAGAGAAAGAAAAGGTGTATGTGTCCGAAGCTTCTTTCTTAAATATTTTTTATCCTCGCAAACCATCGCACGATACGGCTATTTCAAATCGTTTTTACAACTCTTTGATTTATCGCAAACCGATGATAACGACAAAGCATACCACACAAGGTGATTATGCAGAGTTGTATAAGGTAGGTTTGGCTTTAGAGAGTTGCGAGAATCTACCATATATTCTAAAGTCGTATTTGGAGACAATGGATATGCAACAATTCTGTCAAAACAGTAATCAACTTCTTGCCGACTTTCTGAAAGATTATGAAGTTTGGGAGAAGATGGTTCTGAAGTTTATTAAATAGCACAATATGGATAGCTAGTCAATACGACTCCATTCAGAAAATAAGCAAAAGAAAATATTTTATAGAAGACAGATAATCAACTCTACGTATGCTGACACTTTCCCTACTGTCAATCTTGAAGTTTTGGCGTGTGGTACACTGGTACTTACGTATCGTACGGGAGGTTTACCGGAAGCTATTGATGAAAATACAGGTATTGTGATAGAACAAGGAAATGTGAATGCTCTTGCGGATGCAATTCGACAGATGAGGGAGCAGCCTCTGTCCGGGGAGGATTGCCGTAAGCGAGCAGAAGAGTACTTTGATAAGGATAAATGTTTTGGGAAGTATATTGAATTGTATGAGAGGTTGATTGAAAATTACAGTGATAGTAAAGAAATGAATTGATATATGAATTAAATAGAAATTTGATTTATGAAGACAAGTAAAGTTATTGTTTTGTATGGTAGTGGAAATATAGGTAAGACTACCACTTTGCGTATGGTGATTGATATGCTTAATAGGGCTGAGTTGAGTTATAGCAGGAAAGATGTTAGAACTACCTGTCGCTATAAGGGTAAAATAGTGGATATTACTACTTGGGGTGATACTATATCTGAGTTGCTTAAAAATGTGAAGTATTTTAGAGAACACCATTGTGATATTGCTATTACTGCTGCCCGTTCTTATGGAGGTACGCATGATGTTATTAGAGAGTACGCGAAAGAAATAGGTCTTGATGTAGAGAAAGATATTGTATGGGTAAAAAAGAAGTCTCTGGAAATAGAGAAAGTAATAAAATGGAAGAAATTAACAAGAATGATGCGTGTAGAATAGTGAAAGAAATTATTGGGGATAACAAATAGATTGCTTTTAATTTGTGATATATGTCGATTTTTAAGGATAAAGTCCTCTTGATTACGGGAGGCACGGGAAGTTTCGGAAATGCGGTGTTGCGTCGTTTCTTGGATAGTGATATCAAGGAGGTGAGAATTTTCTCACGAGATGAGAAGAAACAGGACGATATGCGGCACAGGTTGCAGAATCCGAAGGTAAAGTTTTATATAGGTGATATTCGGGACAGGCAGAGTGTTGACGCTGTCATGCCGGGGGTGGATTATATTTTTGCGGCTGCGGCTTTGAAGCAGGTGCCGAGTTGTGAGTTTTTCCCCATGGAGGCAGTGAAGACGAATGTCATAGGGGTGAATAACGTATTGGAGAGTGCGATTGCTCATGGCGTGAGCAGGGTTGTTGTGCTTTCTACGGATAAGGCGGCTTATCCCATCAATGCCATGGGTATATCGAAGGCTATGATGGAGAAAGTGGCCATTGCGAAGGGTCGTCAGTTGGGTAAAGATGCCAAGACTACGATTTGTTGTACGCGTTATGGCAATGTGATGGCGAGTCGCGGAAGTGTTATCCCTTTGTGGGTTAGTCAGATGGAGCAAGGTTTGCCGATAACAATCACAGACCCGAATATGACAAGGTTTATGATGACATTGGATGATGCCGTGGATTTGGTTGTGTATGCTTGGGAGCATGGAGAAAATGGCGATTTGTTCGTGCAAAAGGCTCCTGCGGCTACTTTGTCAACATTGGCTCAGGCGTTGAAAGAGACTTATGGCAAAATAAATCCGAAGTACGGGGAGACTGAGGTGAAGGTTATCGGTACTCGTCATGGGGAGAAATTGTATGAGACACTCGTTACGCGTGAGGAAATGGCCAAGTCGATAGATATGGGTAACTACTATCGTATTCCTTGCGATACAAGAGATTTGAACTATGATAAGTTCTTCAAGGAGGGCGATGAAAAGGTGTCGGTTATAGAGGATTATCATTCTCACAATACTCGTCGTCTTGATGTCGATGGTATGAAAGAGTTGCTGTTGAAGTTGCGTTTCGTGAGAGAAGACCTCGGAATGGAAAAGAAGCAGAAGTCTGTTGAAATCAAAAGCGAATAAGCATGAAGATATTGGTAACGGGTGCCAAGGGATTTGTCGGTAAGAATCTTGTCGCTCAGTTGAAAAACATCAGAGATGGTAAAGCCAAGTGCTATGGGGATATTGCTATTGAAGATATTTATGAGTATGACATAGATTCAACTTCGGAGCAGTTGGACTGTTATTGCAGGGATTGCGATTTTGTGTTCAATCTTGCAGGAGTTAACAGACCAAAGACACAAGAGGAGTTTATGCAGGGTAATTTCGGATTTGCGTCCGAGTTGTTGGAGTGTTTGAAAAAGCATGACAACAAATGCCCCGTGATGATTTCTTCGTCTGTGCAGGCTACATTGGCGGGTCGTTTCGGTAATTCCGAGTATGGTCGGAGCAAAAAGGCTGGAGAGGAGTTGATGTTTCAATATGGAAAAGAGACCGGAGCGAAGGTTCTCGTTTATCGTTTTCCTAATTTATATGGTAAGTGGTGCAAACCTAATTATAATTCCGCTGTTGCAACTTTTTGCTATAATATTGCAAATGATTTACCGATACAGGTGAATGACCCGAATGTAGATATGGAACTTCTCTATATCGATGACCTTGTGGAGGAAATGATTTGTGCATTAAAGGGTGAAGAACATCATTGTGAGTTTGATGGAGTTGATACTGTTTTTACCACAGATGGGCGTTATTGTGCGGCAAGTGTTACTCATCATGTACCAATGTTCACCCTTTGTAATTCCGGTTACAAGTTTGCAGATATGCCGAAGACTCTGACGATTCCGGAAATTCCTGCCGATAGTTTCGCAAAAAGACTTTTCAGTACTTATCTCTCGTATCTGCCAAAGGAAAAGGCTGTTTTTGATTTGAAGATGAATTGTGATGCAAGAGGTTCTTTTACAGAACTTGTACATACGCTCAAATGCGGACAAGTCAGCATAAATATCAGTAAACCCGGAATTACAAAGGGTGAACATTGGCATCATACCAAGTGGGAACAATTCATTGTGGTCAGCGGTCATGGTTTGATTCAACTCCGTAAGGAAGGAACTGATGAAGTAATAGAATATGAGGTATCGGGAGAAAAAATACAAAGTGTTATCATGCTTCCCGGCTATACTCATAATATCATAAACCTATCCGATACTCAAGATCTCGTAACAGTAATGTATTGCAACGAGATTTTTAACCCTGACAGGCCGGATACGTATTATGATAAAGTGGTGAAAGAGTAAAGAGAGGATAGAAAGTAAAGAAGTGGTTTCAGACTTTGAATAGTTGATTATTTATCAGCGGTCAAGAGAGAGATGGTTAAACGAATATATGCTGTTACTTTGTCAAGGCGAGTTTAAGTATGATGTACATTTCGTTCAGCAAATTCGTTAGGCTGTTGGTATCATTAGTGGATAATATTGCAGAAGGATTTGAACGTCAAGGAAAAAAAGTTTTTGCAATGAAGTTCGTTCGCAAATAAGCAGGGCGTTTGATAAAATCGTTTGAGTATGGTGGTAGTAAATACAGGAAATAGCTTTTCTTTACATTCTATACCATCTGTACTATATATACAATAAGTGTAAAATGGAACAAGCTATATCATTTAAGAATAATGGTAAATTGAAGTTGCTGATTATTGTTGGGACGCGTCCCGAAATAATTCGTTTGGCAGCTGTGATAAATAAATGTCGAAAATATTTCGATGTCATACTTGCTCATACGGGGCAGAATTATGACTATAACCTCAATGGGGTTTTCTTCAAGGATTTGAAATTGGAGGCTCCGGAGGTATATATGGATGCCGTGGGTGATGATCTTGGTGCAACCATGGGTAATATCATAGATAAGAGCTATAAGTTGATGGTGTCCATCAAACCTGATGCGGTTTTGGTTTTGGGGGATACCAATTCATGCTTGTCTGTGATAGGTGCAAAGCGTCTGCATATTCCGATCTTCCACATGGAAGCGGGTAATCGTTGCTTTGATGAATGTTTGCCGGAGGAGACAAATCGAAGAATAGTTGATATTATCTCTGATGTGAATATATGCTATTCTGAGCATGCGAGGCGGTATTTGAATGCAAGCAATGTGGCTCCGCAGCGTACATACGTAAGCGGTTCGCCTTGGCGGTTTTAT
>OCLH01000102.1_pt1 | contig 16482 bp, 10 predicted proteins | sample 1495891 | NCBI WGS metagenome assembly OCLH01 (sample SAMN03418266, study PRJEB22391) | human gut metagenome | biome: human-gut; feature: organic feature; material: feces | host: Homo sapiens | place: Tanzania | collected 2013-01
TCGTTTTCCGACCTCTCACACCACCGTACGTGCGGTTCCGCATACGGCGGTTCCTTATCTTACGTGCAATTTGACATAGTAGTCCATCAAACAAGGATAGCCGGCGACACCTTCGTGAGACTGGCGACGCCCTCCCCCTGACATCAACAGTCCACTCCCCTACCAGAAGGATGCTTCAAGGCGGCTTTCGGCGGCATGCGGAAGGTTAAGTTTTTTTTACGAAACGCTTTCAGTCCAAAGCTGGCCAGAAGCATCTGGAAGGCACTTTGACGTGAAAAACTTGTGACTTTGGCTTCAAGTTTTTCAGTCCGACACGGTCTCTACGGGCATAGGTAGGCTATGTGGCTGAAGGTGTTTTGCAAAATGGTGTTCTGTAAAATGGCGTTTTGTAAAATACTGACAGGGAGCGAGTAAAAATATTACCTAGTAGTACGCACAAAAAAGAGGACAACTGTGAGTTACAGTCGTCCTCTCTGGAATCTTGCTATGTCCGATTACTCTGCCGGGTGGATGGCGCCCATCGGGCAGGCGTCAGCGCAAGTGCCGCAGTCGATGCAGGCGTTTGGATCGATGGTGTAAACGTCACCCTCGTGGATAGCGCCCTGAGGGCACTCGCCTGCGCAAGTTCCGCAAGCTACGCAATCAGTTTCTGAAATCTTGTAAGCCATAATTCACTAAAATAAAATTGTTTTCCTTTTGTCTGCCTCCGGATTGCCGGAAACATTATGCAAATATAAATCTTAAAAATCACAATATCAAACCCCATACCACAAAAACTATGAGGGCGATCCCGACTTTTATCGCTTTTGCCTTGAAGAAGGAGGATTTGCTGTCGGCAAGAAGAGGGAGGGATGCGTGGCCGTCCTGCACGATGGAATTGGCAAGCAGGACGGGGAACGGGATTACACCGCTGGCGAACAGGGTCACAAACACAAGATGCGGACCCGACTCAGGAATCAGGCCGACCACAATCGCAAGCAGAATCATCAGCGCGGTGTTGTCGCTGATCCATGCGGAGAGGTCGATGAAATTGAACAGGATTCCGATGACCAGGAGCACCCCGAAAGTCCAGGCGAATATGCTCGGAAGATGCTTGCGGACAATATGCTCCCAAAGATGCTCCTCGACGAAGTGGTCGGAGGCGAAAAGCAGCGCCCCCAACACTACAAGACTTAGAGCACCGAAAAGCCAGAAAGTCCACTCCTCGTCAAAAACGGCAAGTCCCTCTGCCTCACCTCCTTCCTCCAGGAGGCCAAGCAGCAGGGCGGCTATGAATATCACAACCCCAAAGAACATTAATATTCTTGTCCTGCCGAAATGTCTTCCTTCCTTGTGATGATGTCCGTCCTGATGCTCGCATCCGTCTCCGTGAAGTTCAAAGGAATCCTCAAGACGGGTTGGCAGCGGCTTGTCACCGGACGAGAATCTGTCGATCAGCAGTCCCGTCACGACGGCCAGCACAAAAAGGATAAGGAACAGCAAAGCGGCCTTGCCTGGGAACAAAGCAAGCATCATAAACGACTCATCCCCGGCCGTGGCGATCATCATAGCGACCAACGCGCCGAAACTCAGCATCCTGTGCGTGTAGAGCGACACGGCGGCGAAACCTCCGACACAACCGGGTACCGAACCGAGCAAAGCGGAGACGAGGACCTGGGCGAAACCTGATTTCTTGAGGGATCTGAATATCCTGCCGTCCGACTCCACATTGAAAGACTCGATGATCATCATCATGACGACCACCAAGCCGGAGATCAGGACAGCGCCACGCAAAGCGTCAAGTAAAACGGAAATGATCATGGTCTGTTACGCTGTCACCCAGCCGGTGAGATAAAGGTTGATGATGGGACGGAGAGGTGAGTTCGTGGTCAAGGTCAAGACTATCAGGCACTCCCCTGCCGGGAATCCCTTCGTGTCGAAAGTCACCTTCAGGTCACCTTTGCCGCCTGCGGGAACATCCGCGAAAGCCTGCGCCTTCACGTGCGAGCTCTCTGAATCCACCTTATATATTCTTAAAGGAGATTTGCCTTTGTTGGTGAAATGGAATGTGCAGTCCACATTCGCCCCGGCCTTGACCTTGCCGAAGGAGAATGTGCTCTCGTCCGCTATCGGATTGGAGCCCTCGTTACGCTCTTTGTCCGTGAGCGATGAGAAATTCTCTTTCGTGTACGTGAATATTCCTATGCGGCTCTTGCCGGCTCCGAGTTCAGGATTAGGGTCAGCCACGATGGCCTCGGCACCGGCCGCCACTGGCTCTTTCTCCGCCGACTTCGAGACAACCGCCTTGTACTGGCGGCCGTCCACCAGCGGAGTCGCATAGTAATAGTTCTTCCCCCAATGGTTTCTGTCTGCTGTGACCGTGTAGTTCAGTTTGGCAGTGGACTGCGCCGGAACGGGGTTCGGCGACACCTTTACCGAGAGTCCCTCACTGACATCGGAGAAACTGACCGACAACGGCTTGTTTCCGAGATTGGCCACCAGAACCGTTCCGCTCTTTTGCTGTCCTTGAGACAGATTTCCACCCTTAATGTCCACTTTCTTGAAGGCCAGATTGCCGAAACGGATCGGATAAAGTTCCCCCAAAGAGAGCTGCTTGTCGTGGGTAACGCCTCTGAGCCTCAGGACGACAGGCTGCTTCAAACCAGAGAAATACGCGGTCAGAGACTTGTCGAACGGATAGCCTCCCTTCTCGTCATTCTTGAAGGTGGCCTTGATGGTTCCGGTCTCCCCCGAAGCGATTGGCTTCCGGGTCCATTCCACATTCGTGCATCCGCAGGAAGATACGACATTATAGATCAGCAATGCTTTCTCCCCCACATTCTTGACCGTGAATGTGGCCGTCACAGGGCCGTCCGACACCAGGATGTCCCCGAAATCGTGCACGGTCTTGTCCAGCCGGACGACTCCGCCGAATGTGTTGTCCTTGCCGGAGCCTTGGGCGGCGATGACACCGCTGGCGGACACAAGCAAAAGCACCGCGGCGGCAATATGCTTGAATATATTCATAAATCACGCTGTTTAATTGTTTGACGAGCCCTCGCATCAAGGAGACTTTCAAACAAACGCTTCATAATATTCATAAGGAATGCAAATTCCTTTCCATTGGCAAATTTACCATTTAATAGGTACTTTTTCAAGTCCAAGTAATCCAATCGCAGGAAAGAGTTCTGAAATCGCCGTCAACATTCGAGGGCATCTTATGGGACAGAGAGTTCCAAGGGGCAAGAGGGACAAGAAGGACGGAGGAGGAGAATATTTATTTTTTAATGCGTGCCAAATTTTGTAATTTTGTACGATTATGCGATTAAGATAAATGGCGAACATAGAACAGAACTACGACTACACTGACGACAACATACGGACCCTGGAAGGTGTCGAACACATCCGCCGGCGTCCGGGAATGTACATCGGAAGACTTGGCAACGGCTCCAACCCGGGAGACGGCATTTATGTGCTGCTCAAGGAGATCGTGGACAACTGCATCGACGAGTTCTCCGCCGGATTCGGCAAGCAGGTCCTCATCAACATCGAGGACAGGCAGGTCTCCATCAGGGACTTCGGACGAGGCATTCCGCTCAACTCCGTCATCAAGGCCACCAGCCAGCTGAACACCGGAGGAAAGTTCGACGACAAGGCTTTCAAGAAGTCCGTCGGACTCAACGGTGTGGGTACCAAGGCGGTGAACGCCCTGTCAGAGAGTTTCTACGTGGAGTCGTTCCGAGGAGGAGAGAGTTCCTGGGCGCGGTACGAGCGCGGAGAGCTGGTGGGCAGCGACAGAAAAGAGAAAGTCAGCGAGAAGAACGGAACCCTCGTGGTCTTCACACCGGACAGCACGATGTTCGGGAACTTCGAGTTCAACATGGACTATGTGGAGACGATGGTCAAGAACTACTCATACCTGAAGAAAGGTCTGGCGATAGTCCTGAACGGAGTCACCTACAAGTCCGAGAACGGCCTTCTGGACCTTGTGAACGACAATCTTTCCGAGACCCCGCGCTATGCTCCGATCCATCTTGTGGGCGAGGACATCGAGGTCGTCTTGACCCACGGCAACTCCTACGGCGAGAACATCGCGTCGTTCGTAAACGGCCAGAACACCCGTGACGGAGGAACCCATCTGGCCGCTTTCCGTGAGGCCATCGCCAAGACACTCAAGGATTTCTTCAAGAAGAACTACGCTCCTGAGGACTGCCGTCAAGGCATAATAGGAGCGATCAGCATACAGATTCAGGAGCCGAACTTCGAGGGTCAGACGAAGACCAAGCTCGGTTCCACCTATATGTGGGAAAAGGAGAAGACGGACGGGAACGGCAAGAAGGTGCAGAATCCGGATGGCTCCATAGAGATCGACCGAGGGCCAACCATCCGATCGTACGTCAATGACTTCATCGCCAAAAATCTGGACAACTACCTGAGAATCAACAAGGACATTGTTCCGATCATCGAGAACAAAATCAAGGAGTCCCAGGCGGAGCGCGAGGAAATCGCCGGGATCCAGAAGAAGACCAGGGAAAGAAACAAAAAGGCGAATGTCTATAACCGCAAGCTGCGCGACTGCCGCTTCCACTTCTGTGACAAGCTGCCTAAAGGCAAGCAGGATCTCGCGGAGCAGACAAGCATATTCATCACGGAGGGTGACTCCGCGAGCGGTACCATCACCAAGGTGAGGAAAGCCGAATACCAGGCGGTGTTCAGTCTTCGCGGCAAGCCGATCAACTGCTACAAGGAGAGCCGCAAGAAGGTGGCCGAGAACGAGGAGCTGAACCTGCTGGTCTCAGCCCTGGGAGTCGAGGAAGACCTTGACAACCTGCGCTACAACAACATCATCGTGGCGACCGATGCCGATGATGACGGAATGCACATCAGGATGCTCGTGCTGACCTTCTTCATGAAGTATTACCCGGATCTTATCCGCCGCGGACACGTACATATTCTTCAGACTCCGCTTTTCAGGGTGGCCAACAAGAAGGAGAGGCGCTACTGCTACTCTCCGGAGGAGAAGGAGGCGGCCATCAAGGAGTTGAAAACCTCTGTGCAGATCACCCGCTTCAAGGGTCTGGGAGAGATTTCTTCGGACGAGTTCGTGGATTTCATCGGCGAGAACATGAGGCTGGACCTCGTGAAGCTCTCCGACGAGGAATCCATAGCGGACATCATGGAGTTCTACATGGGCGACAACACGATCGACCGCCAGAACTTCATCAGGGCGAACCTGCGTTCCGAAGAGGAACTTGAAGACGTAAACATCTAATATTCATTGATTATGTCACGTTGGGCTAAATTTTGCGGATGGCTGCTGAAGAAGATGGGCTGGACCACGGTAGGTGGCCCCGCGCCGGAAAGCAAATGCATCATTCTCGGTGTGCCACACACTTCCGTGTGGGACTTTGTGGTCTCCTACCTTTTCTACACGCAGTTCGACCGGACGGCGCACGTTATGATCAAGAAGGAGTTTTTCTTCTGGCCGGTCGGGGTGTTCCTCCGCAAGGTCGGCTGCATTCCTGTGGACAGGGGCAGCGCCGCCGCGATGGTAAAGGGCCTCATCGAGGAGATGGAGAAAGTGGATCAGTTCCACCTCGCCATCGCCCCCGAGGGAACCAGAAAAGCCGTGAAGAAATGGAAGACCGGCTACCACCTCATCGCAAGAGAGGTCGGATGCCCTGTCTATATGGGATTTTTTGACTGGAAGACCAAGCGCGTCGGCATCGGCGAGAAGGTTGAGCTGACGGATGACGCGCGCGCAGACACCGACAGAATCCAGACGATCTACGAAACAATGCACTTCGAGGGCAAGCACCCGGAAGGCTATATCACTCATTAAGAATAGTTTATTATGCCAATTTTCAGCCAAAACAGGGAGAATTATGTCACGACCCTGGCCAAGCTATTTGAATATGCCACCGACAACTACGCCAAGCGGCCGCTCTCGCGGTTCGTCGAAGGTGGGCAGGAATATACCTACGACAGCTTCAAGCACAAGTGTCTGGAGCTTTCACACCGGTTCAACAGATTCGGGATCAGCGCAAGGGACAAGGTAGCCATACTTTCCAACAACATGCCCAACTGGACGGTTGCGATGTTCTCGTGCGTGCCTTTCGGACGTGTGACCGTGCCAATCCTGCCGGATTCGTCGGAAAGCGAGGTCACAAACATCATCAACCACTCGGAATGCAAGGCCATCTTCGTGTCCAAGAGACTCCTTAAGAAACTCAGTCAGGAGGTGATCGACAAACTGACCCTCGTGATCGACATAGAGACGTTCGACTTCATCAAGAAGGACGACAAGGCTTTCACCTGCGAGGGTCACGGTGTTGATCCACAGGCCGACGATCTTGCGTCAATCATCTACACATCAGGCACTTCCGGAAAGGCCAAAGGCGTGATGCTCAGCCACCGCAATTTCTGCCAGAACATCATCGCGGCCTACCACGCCCAGAAGGCCGGGAAGCACGACCGCTGGCTCTCCATCCTGCCGATGTCGCACACCTACGAGATGGCGTTCAGCGTGCTTTACCCGCTGTACGTCGGAGGCTGCGTCTATTATATTCAAAAACCGCCCACTCCGAGCATCCTGATGCAGACGATGAAGAAGGTCAAGCCGACCATCATGTGCTCCGTGCCGCTGATCATCGAGAAGGTCTACAAGAACAGCGTGGTTCCGACGGTGGAGAAGAGCCGCGTGCTTTCCTGGATGAAGGGACACACGCCGAGACTCCTATACTGGCTCATTGGGAAGAAACTCTACGCATCCTTCGGTGGCAAGCTGAAGTTCTTCGGAATCGGCGGCTCGAAGCTGGACTCAACCGTGGAGGATTTCCTCAACAAGGCCGGATTCCCCTATGCGATCGGCTACGGCCTGACTGAGACGGCTCCGCTGATCACGAACGCCTGCGTGGGAAAGACGGTGGTGGGGTCGATCGGCGTGCCGGCCTACAACGTGGAGGTCAAGCTCCAGAACGTGAACCCGGAGACCGGCGAGGGGGAGATTGTCGCCAAGGGTGACAACGTGATGCTGGGCTACTACCGCGACCCGGAAAGGACACGCTCCGTGCTGACCGACGACGGCTGGTTCCGCACCAACGACCTTGCCTGCAAGGATTCCAAAGGACGCTACTACATCAAGGGAAGGCTCGGGAACATGATCGTGGGGCCTTCCGGCGAGAACATCTACCCGGAGGAGATCGAGCAGGTGATCAACACCATTTCTGGAGTGAACGAATCACTCGTGGTGGAAAGGAACGGCAAGTTGGTGGCCCTCGTGAAGTTCGATGACAATGTGCTGGACTGGAACCAACAGCGCGAGGACAAGTTCTTCGACAACCTCCAGTCGATGAAGCAGGCGGTTCTTGAATATGTCAACAAGCACGTCAGCAAACAGTCCAAGATCGGCGAGGTCGAGGCGATGAAGGAAGACTTCGAGAAGACGGCCACGCACAAGATCCGCCGTTTCAAGTACAAGGAAGGGGCGCAGAAAACTGGCGAAGGCGCTTCACAGGACTCTGAAAACAAACCCGAAGACAAGGCCTCTTCTCAGAAATAGCCTTTGAGAAAGGGCATCACATAGAAACCGGATCCTTACCAATTCCGCTCGCGGTAAGGGTTCGGTTTGTCTGTTATAGGAAGGTCGGAGTCATTCTCGACCTTGACGCAATCGTGTACGCTAATCTCGGCGTCCGGCTTCCACTTTGAGAAATCATTGCCTTTGATGGTCACATCGCCGCAGAACTGCACGTCGATCACCGGCTGCCCAGGGAACAGCGGCGCATAAGACTTTGAATCAATGAATATGTTGTCAGAGATGTCGAGCGTTCCGACGCTTCTGGCATAGACAATCTGGCTGTCAAAGGTTTCCACGATGTTGCCGGTGAAAGTCACGCTGTTGTGGTAGTGGAAGTCGTTGCCCCTTGTCTTGGTCGGAATCTCGGGATCGATCTGGAGGATGGCCTGCGGGCCGTTCGCGCCGATGGCCAGATCCGTGAACTTGTTGTTTCTAATCACGATGTTCTTTGTCCTTCCGGACTCGTACCAGAAGTTGGCGTCGCCGCTGACACAGATTCCGGACATCTGCGAGGCGAAATCACAGTCCTCCACAAGCACGTCGCCATAGGTCGAGAGCAGAAGGCTTCTGGCCCTGTTGTAGCGAACGGTGCAGTTCCGGATCGTGACATCCGCTCCTCTGGAGATGTTCTCAAGGGCTATGTTCGTCGGATCCGCGACTCCGCCAAGATCGAAATCGGTCTCTATGATGTAGGCCTTGAGGTCGGACTTGTCGATGCTCCTGATCCTGCCGGAGCCGACCGGACGAAGATTGGATTTGTCCACGAAACTGATCTTATCTCCAGCGTCAGCGAATTGATTGCCAACCTGTTGGAAATGACCGAAATGCGCTCGTAAAGTATTCACCGACAGCACCGAGTCAACAAGCATATATATTCCGTGTATGTTGGCGGCATCGTCCAGCATACTCTCGAACAGGCTGTCCTCGAGGATTATCTTTCCGTTGCAGCTGACAAAGTGGGTCGCGTCAGCGGAAGTGGTCACCATCCTCGGAGAACCTTCGTGAGCCGCAGTAGAGAAACCTTTCACCGAGATATTCTCTGAATATTCAGCTATCAGTCCCATCCCGCCGCTCCGGTAGATGTGGACATTCTCTATGTTTATATTCTTTGATGACAGCACTGCCATCGCCGGGAAACGTCTGTTAAGTCCTGTAGGCCCTTTGTCGTCCCAGACGCTTCCAACAGGCGGAACGTCCCTCGCGCTCAGGCGGGTGAATTCGATGATGCCTTCACCTATCTCCCGTGCTCCCATCTCACCGGACCAATAGCCGTGGTCGTAGGCGCAGGTGTCGAAGAAAGGTCTGTGGGTCTTCGGGTCGAAAAGGATGCTCTCCCCCATCGCATATTCCCAGTCATAGCCCTCGAAAAAAAGCCTATCGCCCTCAATCCTGTACTTTGTGTCAGGCAGCACCTTGACCGTGAAGCTTCTGGCCACCGGATCGTTCGACAGCACCGTCCCCTCGAAAGTCCAAGGATAGTCGTAATCGACAGACACACCCTCGATCGTGACATTGGACGACCCCTTGACGGCGAACGGCACCATGCACCCGTGGAACATGAAGTCGGAGCCGTCGCCTTCGATCGTGACATTCCTCATGTCCTTGATCAGGAAGGCTATGCGCTTGTCACCGCTGTCGTTGTTCGAGAGCGTCAGGAACTCCCGCGCCCCCTGCTCCGGGTAGAACGGGTAAAGCCCCTTCCCGAAACAAATCCTCACATTACCTTTCGGATGTGACTTCAGGATTTCAACAACAACCGGAGTGTAATCCTTGACGTTCGAATCGAAAGGAACCTCAACTGTTTTCACGGAGCACGCCGTGACCGCAATGCAGATAGCGGCAGCCACAATCACGGAAATCTTACGCACGATATTCATTATCTCATACTATTTTCCGTAAACTTACGAAAAACATTCTGAAGTTCCACGTCCGACCAATGCTAAGGCATCATTCCTACAGCAAAATTCCCTTCTGGAATATTATCGGGTGAGAATAGCCACTCTTCACCCCCCCCAAAAAAAACAACGGATCTCCGACGCCACGGGGGCAATATAGCCGGTATTTCACCCGAGAACCTCAAAAAATTGAGCATCAAAAATCAAATAACATAACACTGAAACAGAATCATTTTATTATATTTAAGGTAAATTTGATATCGAAAAATCTATGGATAGATTAAAAATGCATACACAAGACATCGTGGATGTCAATGTTGGGAAAATTGGAAAGTTGTTTCCGAATTGTCTGACAGAGAGGATTGGGGAAAATGGCAGACTGGAACACGCTATTGATTTTGACAAACTTAGGGTAGAATTGTCAAAGGGCATAGTCGAGGGGCAGCAGGAGCGGTATCAGTTCACTTGGCCGGGGAAGCGTGAGGCTATGAGAATAGCAAATACGCCAACCAATATGACTCTTCGACCAGACAGGGAGAGCAGTGTGGATTTCGATAACACAGGGAATCTCTACATTGAGGGTGATAACCTTGAGGTACTCAAGATTCTTCGAGAAGACTATCTTGGCAAAGTGAAGATGATCTACATTGATCCACCGTATAACACGGGCAACGATTTTGTCTACGAGGATGACTTCAGTCAAACATCTGGTGAGTTCAGGGGCAAGAGTGGGATGTTCGATGAGGACGGGAATATGATCCTGCAGAACTACGAGGTCAACTCCGAGAGCAATGGCCGGTTCCACACGGATTGGCTGAATATGATCTATCCGAGGTTGAAGGTCGCGAAAGATTTGCTGACCGAGGACGGAGTCATATTCATTTCGATTGATGACAATGAGGTGGAGAATCTTAGGAAGGTTTGCGACGAGGTGTTCGGGGAAAGAAATTTCATAGCGCAGCTAATTTGGGAAAGGGCATATTCACCAAAGAATGACGCACGCTTCATCTCCAACAGCCACGACTATGTCATAATGTTCGCGAAAAATATTGACAATTTCGTAATTGGGCGTCTTGAAAGAACAGATGAAGCTAACGCAAGATATCAAAATCCTGATAACGATCCAAGAGGGGTATGGAAGCCGAGTGATTTGTCAGTAAAGACATATAATGCCGAGTGCGATTATCCTATTACGACCCCAACGGGTCGTATTATAGAGCCTCCAGCAGGTCGCTGCTGGAGGCTCTCGAAAAAAGCTTTTTTCGAGAGACTCCAGGATAATAGAATATGGTTTGGAAACGATGGGAATAGTGTGCCTTGTATCAAGCGTTTCCTGACAGAACTCAAATTTGATGGTATGGCTCCGACATCCATACTATTCTATAAAGAGGTTGGTCATAGTCAAGAAGGAGCTAAAGAAGTTGTATCTCTATTCGGAGACAAAGGTGTATTCGATGGTCCTAAACCAGTACGCTTGCTTCAACGTCTGATCACACTTGCCAATTTGAAGGACGATTCCATAGTTCTGGATTTCTTTTCAGGAAGTGCGACTACCGCCCACGCATTGATGAAGACTAATTTTGAGAAGGGGACCGACAGGAAATTCATTCTTGTTCAATTACCGGAGGCCGTAAGTGATAAGAAAAAAGGCCAAGGCTACAGCACTATCTGCGAAATCGGCAAGGAGCGCATCCGCAGAGCCGGCAAAAAGATTATGGAGGAACTGGAGGCCAAGAAAGCCGACAATGGATTGTTCGACAAAGAGTCAGAACCGACACGCCTCGATGTGGGTTTCCGTGTCCTGAAACTCGACACGTCAAATATGCAGGATGTCTATTACACTCCGGAGGATTCTTCCGCAGCCACCCTCTTCGATGACAACGTGAAGCCCGACCGCACTCCGGAAGACCTCCTTTTCCAGGTGATGCTTGAGTGCAACCTTCCTCTCTCGGCTAAAATCGAAAGAAAGACAATCGCCGGCAAGGATGTGTTCAGTGTGAACGATGATTACCTGATCGCTTGCTTCGACGATGACGTGACCGAAATCGTGATCACCGAAGTCGCCAGGCGCAAGCCATACTACTTCATCATGCGCGACAGTTCCCTCTCCTCCGACCAGGTTGCCGACAACTTCGAGCAGATTTTCAACGCCTACAGCAAAGATACCATCAGAAGAATTTTGTAATTTCACGGATTATGAAAACGATCGAAGATTACAAAACTCTTCCGGAAGGTCAGACTTTTGACAGGAAAAGCGCACGGATAGAGCCGAAGGCATTGGCAATAATTATGGTTGCAATGGCCAATGCTGATGGTGGCACTATCGCTATAGGTATTGAAGATGACGGAAGTGTGTCTGGTATTGATGAATATTACAATCATATTAACGACTTGCTGCGCGTACCGTTTGATTATTGCATTCCTTCCATAAATGTGCACCCGCAAAGAATCGCGTGCATAGATAAGTATGGGAAAGAGAATCATATTCTGATACTCGATGTCGAGCAAAGTTCCGCGATGCACTCTACAACAGCCGACGATTCATTCTATAGGGTTGGTGACAAATCAAAAAAACTGTCTTTTGATGACAGGATGCAGATAATGTTGGCCAAGGGAGTCCAGTATTTTGAAGACTATCCTGTCTCACGTGCGACTATCGAAGACCTTGACTTAGATTTTGTTTCAAGTTATTGTAAAAGAATTGGCTATAAGAAAGGCGCATTGACATTTTTGCGCTCAAACGGAGATTACATTATCGTAAAAGATGGAAAAGAACAAATAAGCGGCGCAGCCATTCTCCTCTTCGGCAAGGAGCCACAACGTTTCTTTCAACGTGCCCACATACGATTTATCAGATACGATGGCAACGAAGAGAAAGTTGGTCGGGAAATGAACGTTGTCAAGGATGTTACATTCAAAGGAAAAATTCTTGAAATGACTAAAGCGGCCATAGCTTACGTAAAGACGCAAATAAAAGAGCGTACTTATCTTGACTCAACCGCTCTGTTCGTGACAAAACCCGAATATCCAGAATTCTGTTGGACTGAGTTAATCGTGAATGCGGTGGCGCACAGGGATTATTCTATCCTCGGAACGGACATACAAATAAAATTGTTTGACGACCATTTCACAGTGGAAAGCCCGGGGATTCTTCCAGGAAGGGTTCGCCTGCATAATATGCGGACAACCCATTTCTCACGTAATCCTAAGATCGCCTCGTTTATGAAAGAATATGAATTCATTCGTGAATTTGGAGAGGGTGTTGACAGAATGTATAGGGAATTGGAAGAAGGTGGATGGCCAAGTCCTGTTTTCAGGCAGGACGATTTTATGTTCAGAGCTAATTTGATAGCTAATCCACTTATGTCAAATGATCCAAATGATCCAAATGTGATCCAAATTGATTTGAATAGTCAAATACTATTTCTCATAAAGTCAAACCCATCAATTTCCCGAAAGGAATTATCTGATAGACTTAATATTAGCGACCGTAAAACTCGAGAGGCACTCAAATGTTTGCAAGAATCCGGAATACTGAAACGTCAAGGGACAACACGTGGTATTTGGATCATATTGAAAAAATAGATTGACAATGAAATTCAACTTCAAGATACAACAGTACCAGACTGACGCTGTCGAGAGCACGGTGGCTGTCTTTGCTGGACAGCCGTGTCAGGAGGGATTCCTGTACCGCAGGGATTTGGGGAATAAGGATGTCGGGGCTATCACTTATGAAGATGACTACGCCGGCTTCAGAAACGCAGACATCGAACTCACTGACCAGGATATATTTGCTGGCATCCGGAATATTCAGGAATCCAATGATATTCCTATGTCAAAGGCTCTTTCGCACAACCTCGGAAGAGTCGGGCTTGACATCGAGATGGAGACCGGGACTGGCAAGACTTACGTTTACATCAAGACGATGTTTGAGCTGAACAAGCGTTACGGCTGGAGCAAGTTCATTGTCGTGGTGCCGAGCATCGCCATCAGAGAGGGCGTGGCCAAAAGTTTCAGGATGCTGGAGGATCACTTCATGGAATATTATGGTAAAAAGGCGAGATACTTCATCTACAACAGCGCAAACCTTCAGCAGCTCGACTCCTTTTCAAGCGATGCCGGCATCAATGTGATGATCATCAACACCCAGGCGTTCGCATCGTCTCTGAAAGAGGGTGCCAAGAACAAGGAGAGCCGTATTATCTATTCTGAAAGGGATGATTTCGGCAGCAGGAAGCCGATTGATGTGATAGCCGCCAACAGGCCGATCATCATTATGGACGAGCCTCAGAAAATGGAGGGCACGGCCACACAGGCGGCATTGAGGAGATTCAGACCACTGTTCGTGCTGTATTACTCCGCAACCCATAAGACCAGCCATAACTGCATCTATGCTCTTGACGCGCTCGATGCCTACAAGCAGAAACTTGTCAAGAAAATCCAAGTGAAAGGCTTTGAGGTGAAGAATCTGAAAGGGACAAGTTCCTACCTGTACCTCGACAGCATCATCCTGTCGAAGAACAAGCCGCCGGTGGCGAAGATTGAACTGGAAGTCAAAGGAGCAGTCGGAATAAGGAAGGAATCCCGAAAATTCGATCTCCACGACAACCTTTATGCGGTGTCAGGGCTTCGCGAATACGAAGGGTTCACCATTTCCGATATCAACGCCTACAATGATTCAGTCTCTTTCTCCAATGGTGTCACTCTCCACAAAGGTGAAGTCTATGGTGACAGTAGTCAGGAGACTATGCAAAGAGTACAGATCCGCGAGACTATAGCCTCACACTTTGAGAAGGAAAAGGAACTGTTCAGCAAAGGAATCAAGACTCTGTCACTCTTCTTCCTTGACGAAGTGGCGAATTACAAAAGCTACAATGAGGCCGGTGAGGAAGTCAAAGGGAAATTCTGGAATATCTTTGAGGAGGAATATACCAACTATCTGAATGAGAACATTTCACTCTTCGATGATTCTTATCAACAGTATCTTAGGCGTTTTGATGTCTCACAGGTGCACAGAGGTTATTTTTCCATTGACAAGAAGACCGGGCACAGCATTGACAGTGAGACAAAGAGAGGCAGTGATATGTCCGATGACATCTCAGCATACGATCTGATCCTTAAGAACAAGGAGCGGCTGTTGAGTTTTGAGGAACCTTGCCGATTCATATTCTCCCATTCGGCACTCCGCGAAGGTTGGGACAATCCGAATGTGTTCCAGATCTGCACACTCCGTCACGCGAACTCGGCGGTAGCCAAGAGACAGGAAGTCGGACGTGGCCTGCGTATATGCGTGAATCAGCAGGGTAACAGGATGGACTATCAGGAACTCGGTGAGGATATTCAAGAGGTTAACAAACTGACCGTCATTGCCAACGAAAGTTACACGGATTTCGTGGACGGACTTCAGAAAGAGACCAAGGAATCGCTTCGTGAAAGGCCGACAAAAGCGGACATCACATTCTTTGAAGGGAAAGTTGTCACCCGTGCTGACGGAGGCAAACAGACTCTTAACGGACAGGATGCGATGATGATTGTCGGATATCTTCTTGGATGCCAGTATATTGATGCGAATAACAACATCACCCGGAAATACAAGGATGATCAGAAAAAAGGAGCCTTTCAACCGATGTTCCCTGCTCTTCTGCCTGTGGAAAAAGAGATACACAAACTGATTCAGTCCATCTACGATGAAAAAGTAGAACTTACGAATATGGTTGAGAACGGTTACGCCACGAAGACTCCGGACAACGCTCTAAATTCCAATTTCGGCAGGAAAGAGTTCCAGAAACTTTGGAAACTGATTAACCATAAGTACGTCTATACCGTTCACTATGACAGTAAGGAACTTATTGATCACGCCATACGCTCAATTGACTCAAATCTGTTCGTCTCGGAGCTAAAGTACGTGATGACCATTGGAAATCAAAAGGACGTGGACAGTTTCGATGGAGAACAGACCACGACAAAAAGCATAACGACCGTCAGCACATCAACCGTTCCATACGATCTTGTCGGTGAAATCGCAAAGAGGAGCACACTGACCAGAAAGACCGCCGCGGCGATTCTCCGTGGTCTCTGTCCAAAGAAACTGTCATTGTTCCGGAACAATCCGGAAGAGTTCATCACCAAGGTCAGCAAGTTGATAAAGGAGGAGAAGGCGACAATCATTGTGGAGCATATCCAGTATGACAAACTTGAGGAGACCTACAACAGTGACATATTCACAAAAGAGAAACGCAGTCAGGACGTAGGCAAGGCATACAGGGCGGCAAAGAGCATTCAAGACTATGTCTTCACTGACGGCATCGCTGACGACAACAATGAGAAAAAGTTCGCAAGATCACTTGACCAGGCCACTGAGGTCTGCGTCTATGCGAAGCTTCCACGTGGTTTCCAGATTCCGACTCCTGTCGGAAATTACTCACCGGATTGGGCGATAGCGTTCAACGAGGGGACAGTGAAGCACGTTTTCTTCATCGCTGAGACCAAAGGGGATATGAGTTCTATGGAACTCAGGCCTATCGAGAAAGCAAAGATAGACTGCGCACGGGCTCTTTTCAACAACTTGAGCGGCGCTGATGTCAGATACGATTGTGTTGATAGTTACGAGAAGCTTCTCTCGGTGATGCAGAAATAGTGGTTGAAAGCTACCCTATACGCTGAGCGATGAAAAGACCTGCTACGGCTAGGGCAAGGCCGATGACGGCGAAAAGCAGGATTTCCCACCAGGGCCATACAAGGGATAATGAATATGCTGTGTGTGCGATAAGAGGGACGGAGATGATGCTGGTCACGAGTCCGGGGACATAGCCTTTGAGGGTTACAGCGCGCACGATGTTGATTAGGGTGCACACTGAATATGCCATAAAGATTGTCGCCCAGATGCGTTCGGTCCATAAGCCGCCTACGAACAATGCGGCGGTCGAGAGGAGAACAGCAAGGAAACCAACAACAGCGGCAATGACTAACGCTGACATATTCATTCCGGAAAGCCGGAAGAGGACATTCAATAAATTTGGGTGTTCATTC
>OCLH01000111.1_pt1 | contig 15796 bp, 14 predicted proteins | sample 1495891 | NCBI WGS metagenome assembly OCLH01 (sample SAMN03418266, study PRJEB22391) | human gut metagenome | biome: human-gut; feature: organic feature; material: feces | host: Homo sapiens | place: Tanzania | collected 2013-01
CATTGAAAAAATCGAAGTCGCAGTACGCACTAAGATTATACAAATCTATGCCGAAAGTACACATAATAGTCATTGGTACGATAATGAAAGTTTGTATCGTTTCGACTATGAAGACCTAATGAAGCATATCGAAGCCGATGTGAACCGCAGTAACGAAGATTTTATCAAGCATTACAACTCCAAATACAACAATCCTCCGATGCCGCCAAGTTGGATGGCACTCGAAGTAGTGTCATTCGCCACATTGAGCCGCTTGTTCAAATCCTTAAAGTCAGACAGCCATAAGAAATACATTACCGAACAATTCGGCTTAAAGAAAGTTGCAATCTTGGAGAATTGGCTACATGCAATCTCCAATCTTCGTAACTGTTGCGCCCATCACAGCCGAGTGTGGAATCGTCGTTTTATGGTTAGTGTAATCTTGCCATACGATACTCTTTATCCGTTTATGGATAGAATGACAATCAAACAAATTCACACAAACAAATTGTTTGCAGTACTTTCTTGCGTTGTGTATATTCTTGACATTATCAGTCCCGGAAGCTACTTTAAGCGAAATCTAAAAGAATTGCTCAAATCCGATTGACGTCTGCTTGACCTTAAAGATATGGGATTTCCAAAATACTGGCAATCACTTTCCGTTTGGCGAGAAAAATAACGAACCCTACGTTATAAATAGTTTATCATAGTGTTGCGGTAGGTCATATTTATCAGGCTATCAGGGTTTGTTGTTTTTTATTTGCTTGAATGTTTTTATGTGTAGAGACGTGCTTGATGATTCCTTATATTGTAAACAACCGAATTAAGATCGGGAGGGGCAGTCAAATGCAACCGAACTCGCGATTATCTGTTCGTTTTTGCAGAAAAGCCATACAGGGGCTTTGATACAGTCTCATTTTTTGTACCTTTGCAAGCTCAAAAGAAATTGGGGATAATGATAAATAAACAGGACGAAACGACGAATAACGGTGGTTTCGGATACGAAAAGATAGAGCGTTACAACGAAAAGACTTTGGAGACGTTGGCTTCTCATTATAAGGAAATCATAAGGCTGTTGGGCGAGGATGTGAACAGGGAAGGTTTGCTTTAGAAAGGGTTGTTGCTTTAGGCTGTGATGCAGTTCTTCACTCATGGTTATGATCTCGACCCTGAAGCGATACTTCGTTCCGCCATGTTCAAGGAAGATTATAAGCAGATGGTGTTGGTGAAGGATATAGAGATATATTCTCTTTGCGAACATCACATGGTGCCTATGGTAGGTAAGGCTCACGTGGCGTATATACCAAATGGCAGGATTGTGGGGTTGAGTAAAATCCCGAGAGTGGTCGATGTATTCGCAAGACGTTTGCAGGTGCAGGAGAGAATGACGCAACAAATAAAAGATTGCATACAAAACACCCTCAATCCGCTCGGAGTGGCAGTGGTAATCGAAGCCAGACACTTGTGCATGAGCATGCGGGGTGTTCAAAAGCAGAATTCCCTCACAACGACTTCCGACTTTACGGGAGCTTTTCTCAAAAACAAAGAGACAAGAGAGGAGTTCATGCACCTGATAGGCGTGAAACTCTCATAACAACCTTATCTCGTCAGGCAGAATATCTGCCACAATACTATGGCACAGGAATTGCAAACATTCAAAGAATGCTTTGTGCCGAATTGAGGTATCTCCACACAATCGTCGCACATATCCACCACGTCCTGACTTACGCCATCGACTTCATTACCGAGAATTATTGCCACCTTTTCGCCTTTGTCGAGTTGCAATTCGTTCAACATCGTGCTGTTTCTTGCCTGCTCGACAGCCAACACCTTGTATCCGTCCTTGCGAAGCCTTTCCACTGCTTCCGATGTTTCTTTGCAATAACTCCATTTTACACTCTCCGTTGCCCCCAAGGCTGTCTTTTGAATGTCTCTGTGAGGCGGCACGGGACTTATGCCGCATAAAACGAACTCCTCGACAAGGAAAGCGTCGCAAGTGCGGAATATGGAACCGATATTATTCATGCTCCGAATATTATCCGACACAACAACAATAGGGTTCTTTGCTGCTGCCTTAAACTCTTCCACCGTCTTGCGGTCGAGTTGTTCCATAGATAGTTTCTCTCTCATCGCTTATAGCTTTTTATATTCTCTCAATGTCCTGCCTCGCCATTATAGACCCTTATTCCGAGTTGCCCGAAACGTTCATCGTCATAGCGATAAAGCGGCAGGTAAAAATAAATACGCTTCCGTATATTCAATGAACGTTTGTCTATATCCCAACCTTCGCCTATCCTTATGGCAATAATGTCCTCGGGCATAATATCCGAAAATGCCGACTTCATGCTCTCTTGTCCTGTGTTTTCATCATAGAAAACGAAATCATTCTTGACGACAAACAAATCTTCCACCTGCTTTGGTGATGAGAACTCGCTTCCATCGGGTTTGAATGCTTTAACCTTGCCTTGCTGCACAAAGGAAAAAAGATTGGAACAAAACGGCATTTGGTTCGGATACTTCAAAGTATGCACATACAATACCGTATCCTGAATATGCAGCATATCCGTCGAATCGAAATCACCCTCGGGAAAAATCCAGAAAAGCGGCATGCAGACACTGTCTTCCTTTTCTCCGGAAAACTGTTTGTATCTTACCATATAAGGACAATAAGCCTTGACCGTCTTGCTTAATGAAACATCATCATACTTGTAATCCACAACTTCCTCGAAACGGTAAGCCGAGATAAAAGGTCGTATATACTCGAATACGCTGTCTTTTCCTATTACCTTTCCGAAATTCCTTTGCTCGAAGGAAATAATCCTGCCGATAACAGTATCGAGATTAAGCTCCCGCTTCCGTTCGTCATAAACCTTCACCCGCTTTTGCTTCACCGCCGAGAGTATAACCTCTGCCAATTCCTCCCTGAACCAACCTGTGATATGCTCGTACTTTACGGGGTTCAGCGTTTTGTCCGTTTCCCATTGCGGATTGAACACTCCTATGTCATGATACTCATGCTCCATTGCATGAGTGTAATATTGAGCGAATACCCCTCCACAGACCATAACCGCAAACACAAATGCCAACAAAAACTTCTTCATATTACCTCCTGCGAATATAATAAAGAGGGTATAAGCCCCTGAAATCACCCTGTTTCCCGAAAATACTTACCATTGGTGCGAAGTAATTCGTTCTCTTGATGAGGTTCAAATTCACCTTGTCGAAGCACCATTCCTCTCCGAATCGGAAATGGTCTATGTTCTCGCTTCCATAAAATGCTTTGACTACGGTATCCCGTTCCTTTACGTTGCCTTCCGTATCGGAGGCGGTGAGTCTCTCCAATATATCGAATTGTCGCCTCTTCAAGACGTCGGTTCGCAACAACTCCTCACTTGCCGATGGATTTTCGTATGCCTTCATCTCGCCCGACTCAGTTCTTGCAATCAGCCTTTCCAAGAAAGGAATGGAGTATTCTGCCTCCAAATGGGCGTCCCACCAATGATAAGGTTGCGGATTGTATATCGGCATGGTGAACTCTATGTTTCTCGCCAACACAAGCGTATCCCTCGATATAACATCACCTTTCGGCTTTATCCAACCCAACTCGAAGCGAAAAGCCTCCGCGGTCTGCAATTCCTCTCCCTGCAAGACCACCGTATCCTTTCTTATTACAGGACAAAAAGCAAGGACTTTCTTCTTTATCAACATGCTTTCGGAATTGTAAAACCACTGTTCCTCGAACTTTATCGCTCTTACCTCTTCCTCTATCAACCTTTGCACCTCTTCCTTTGTGCAAGTTCGTCCGTAAACCTTGCCGAATGCAGTTGTCAAAGCACACATCACTGTATCGTAGTTCAGAGAATCGCCCTTGTCATTCAAAAAGAACAATTTTTTATCCTTTGCCGCAGCATTCACAAAATCTATCGTCTGCCACCAGAAGCGTTTATCCACAAGATAATTATAAACGACAGAATCCCTCACCTGTGAAGAACCCACTTTTGCCTGCATTATAGGCACCTCATAAATAATCCGCATGGACAGCAATCTCTCTTGCGAATAAGCCGACAGCCACATCGACAATACTGCCATGAAAACAAATACCTGCTTCACTCTTAATACATTTTATCAAACCGCAAAGTTACTTCTTTATTTCATTACAAGGAAGCGAATACAAAGAAAATCCGATGGCAGATAAAGCCCTCGAACATTCAAACAACATGGATTTCGTATATTGTTTTTGCAGTTGAAACACAAAATTGTAACAAATATACGGTAATTGTTTTGTAGCTGTCGAATAAAGTGGTATATTTGCCGGCAGAATAGTCTTTGAAATTCATGTATTCATCGGAGTATATTTTGCAAACAATAAACACAATACACAATGAAGAAAGTAGTTTATAGCCTTTTTGCAGTGGTAATTGCTATGATTGCCATTGGTTTTGCAAGCTGCAATGATAAGGAAGAAAAAGAACAATCCGTTAATAATGGCAGGCTTCGGGCAGAATATACTTATTTGGGCGATATAAATGAACCGGCTCTGACTCCGATTGAGTTCTCTTATCATTTGGACGGGAATACCCTTACGATAGAGAAGAAAAACCATCGTTGCAATACCATAGCCGACAACCCTCGTATCACAACGGAAATTCATAATGATACAATCATTGTAATGGAAGAGTGGTATAACGGAGGTTTCGATGGAGATTTTGTTTTCAATGCAGATTCAAGGGATATGAACCTTACTGTTTATGATTTGCCAAAGGGTGATTGGGTGGTAGTGAATATAAGCGTAACATACCGTTCCGACGGAAATACGAATAATCGTTTCATAAGAGGAGTTTCTTCCGATGGACAATTGCTTATCGGAGACGGAATTCGTTTTCGCTCGGGCAACGCATTTCATATATCGGTCAAATAAGATAAATACAGATTGTAAAACGTAAAAACAACAAGAAATGAAAAAGACGATACATAGCATAATCGCAGTTGCTGCTGCAATCGGTTTCATAGGCTTTGTAAGCTGTAATGATAAAGAAGAAAAAGAACAAACTATCAATAACGATAGCGGGGTTAAAGCGGAATATACCTTTTTGGGTGAAATCAGTTCGGTATCTTGCGATAGAAAAGATTTCTCTTATCATGTAGATGGGAATACCCTTACGATAGAAAAGACAGATGCTTTTTGTAAGTTGCTTGCAGACACTCCATGTATATGGACGGAGATTTCGAATGATACTATTTTTGTCGTTGAGGAATGGCATAATGATGGTTCCAACAGTAGTGCATCGAGAGACGTAAAGTTGAAAGTTTCAAATCTGCCAAAAGGGAAATGGACTGTTTTCAATGCTGCCGTTTTCTATTACTTTGACGGGAATACGGATTGCAGCCATGTACGCTCGATCGAAAACGGAGAAGTACTCTTTGGTGATTCATACGAAGGAGGATTCGGTATTTCATTCTCTATCGAAGTGAAGTAAATCGGAATAACATTGTAGTTTTTCTTTTGTGAGACGGCGGAAAATCAACCTATCGATTTTTCGCCGTCTTTTTTGTGCAAGGCCGAATGCAACTTATCTGTTATATTTGTGTATTGAATAGGTAACAAAAAGCATTCGAGCGGAAAATAAATCCGAGTTTTCCTTGGGTAGATACATCTGCTACGAAACACTGTTTCGTTTTTGTGGTTGAGAGGAGGTGGTGTCGTGTTGTTTGAAATGAATGTTGCTTTGCGGGAATGGAGTGTTGCGGGTCGAGGTGTGGGTGTGTAGTTTACGGTCATGGCTTTCACGAATTTAATTACTATCTTTGCAAGTCGATATTTCATGATTGCTTATGGCTTTTTTACCTACGACAGTAAAGGAATTGGAGGAGAGGGGTTGGGATTATGTCGATGTGATTTTCGTATCGGGTGATGCATACGTGGATCATCCGTCTTTCGGCTGTGCCGTTATATGCCGCTATTTGGAAAAGGCGGGTTATCGTGTTGCTGTTCTGGCTCAACCGAATTGGCAGGACGATTTGAGGGATTTCAAGAAGATGGGTCAGCCGCGGCTTTGCTTCTGTGTCAGTTCGGGTTGCATGGATTCCATGGTCAATCACTATACTGCGGCAAAGCGTAAGAGAAGCGATGATGCCTACACTGCCGGCGGTCAATCGGGTTTTCGTCCGGATAGGGCGACTTCGGTTTATTCGGAAATACTGAAACGGCTCTATCCGTCGGTGCCTGTGCTTATAGGTGGCATAGAGGCTTCCATGCGGAGACTTGCTCATTACGATTATTGGTCGGATACGCTCATGCCTTCGGTGCTTCTGACCTCCGGAGCGGATATGTTGATTTACGGAATGGGGGAGAAGGTGGTCAAAAGGATTTGCGATGAGTTGAAAGCGGGCAGGAAAATAGAAGAAATCACCGATATGGAGCAGACGGCTTACCTTTGCCGCAAACCGAATGCGACAAAGAAAGCGTGGGCTGATGTATTCGTTCCGTCTTTCGAACAGTGCCGCAGGGATAAAAAGGCTCAGGCAAAGTCTGTATGTTTGTTTGAGAAGCACAGCAACAAATCCGATGATGAGCGTTTGATACAGAAATACGAGAAAGAGGGCGTTTATGTTGTCGTGAACCCTTTCGACAGGAGTTATTCGGGGGAGGATTTGGATAATATTTACCTTTTGCCGTTCGAGAGGAAGCCTCACCCGAAGTATGCCAAGCGGGGAACGGTGCCGGCTTTCGAGATGATAAAATATTCGGTCAACATACACAGAGGGTGCTTCGGCGGTTGTGCTTTCTGTACCATTGCGGCACATCAGGGCAAGAGAATAATTTCGAGAAGCAGGAAATCGATTTTGCGGGAAATAGAAATAATATCGAAAGACAAGGACTTCAAGGGTTATTTGTCCGATTTGGGAGGACCTTCCGCCAATATGTATATGATGAAAGGCAGAAATGATGAGTTGTGTCGCAAATGTGTCCGTCCGTCATGCCTTTACCCCGTGTTGTGCAAGAACATGAATAACGACCACATGCCTTTGTTGGAATTGTATGAGGCGGTGAGAAAGCTGCCGTACATAAAAAAGGCTTTCGTCGGTAGCGGGATAAGGTATGATTTGTTCGATAAGAGCGATTATTTTGAGATTCTTTGCCGTCATCACGTCAGCGGACGATTGAAAGTAGCTCCTGAACATTCCTCGGACAGGGTTTTGAAGCAAATGCGTAAGATGCCGTTCTCGCAATTCGTGGATTTGAAGAAACGTTTCGAGAAAATCAATAGAAAGTATGGCTTGAACCAACAGTTGATACCTTATTTCATTTCATCGCATCCTGCTTGTGATATGAGGGATATGGTGGATTTGGCTTCACAGACCGCCGCATTGGGCTATCGTTTGCAGCAGGTGCAGGACTTCACACCCACACCCATGACCATCGCAACGGAAACTTATTACACGGGAATGGATATATACACCGGCGAAAAGGTGTTTACGGAAAAAAATCCTGCCGCAAAACAAATGCAGAACAGGATTTTCTTTTGGTATAAGCCCGAAAACAGAAATTGGGCGAGGAATGTGTTTAAGAAATACGGGAAACAATTTCCTCGACAGGGATAGATTGCTGCTCGCCGGTGAGCATGTCTTTTAACGAAACTTCGTTCTGACGGATTTCTTCTTCGCCTGCAAGGACGACAAAGCGTATATGCCTGTCGTTGGCGTAGTTCATCTGTTTTTTCAATTTGGCATTGTCGGGATAGACTTCTGTTTTCACGCCTTTTTCCCTCAGCGTGTGTGCCGTCTTTTGGGCAAAGAGACTTTCCTTTTCGCCGAAATTGACGAACAATACATCGGTTTGTGAACTCAATTCTTCGGGAAAGAGGTTCAACTGCTCCAAACAATCGTATATTCTGTCCGCTCCGAAGGATATACCGACACCCGACAATCCCTCTTTGCCGAAAATGCCAGTCAGATTGTCGTAGCGACCGCCTCCGCAAATGCTTCCCATGTCCACATCGCAAGCTTTGACCTCCATGATGGCTCCCGTGTAGTAGTTCAAGCCTCTTGCCAAAGTCAAATCCAACTCGATGTCTTCTATTTCCAAGTCCTTGCAACGCGAAAGCACGAATTCGGTCTCTTCAATACCTTTTCGAGCCGTTTCCGTGGTGAGAATGTCTTTCAACTTGGCAATCTTCTTTTCGTTGGAGCCTGAAAGAGTGAGTATAGGCGTCAGTTTGTCGATGTCTTCCTGTGAGAAGCCTTTGCTTTCTATCAATTCCTTTACCACATTATCGTAACCTATCTTGTCCAACTTGTCTATCGCAACGGTTATGTCAGTGAGTTGGTTTTCTTTGCCTATATATTGAGCGATTGCAAGGAGGATTTTGCGGTTGTTGAGCTTGATAAGCGTCTTCAAATTCAACTTTGCGAATACTTCTCGTATGATTTCCGATAGCTCGACCTCGTTCAAAAGACTTTCGCTGCCTATTATATCCGCATCGCATTGGTAAAACTCTCTGTATCTTCCCTTTTGCGGACGGTCGGCACGCCATACAGGTTGTATCTGATAGCGTTTGAAAGGAAAAGAAATCTCGTTCGAATGATTTACGACGAACCTTGCGAAAGGCACGGTGAGGTCGTAACGCAAGCCTTTCTCGCAAATCTGCTTCGTTACCTGTTTGTAATTGCCCGAGGTCAAATCCTTGTTTTCCGTAAAGTCGCCTGAATTGAGTATTTTGAACAATAATTTGTCTCCTTCTTCACCGTATTTTCCCATCAAGGTGTCCAAGTTCTCCAAAGCGGGAGTTTCTATTTGTTGAAAGCCGTGAGCGCGATACACTTCCTTGATTGTGTCGAATATATAGTTGCGTCTTTGCATTTGAAGCGGTAAAAAATCCCTTGTTCCCTTGACTGCTCTGTAATTCATAACTGTTTCTTTTTGCGTGAATACCGTTGTTCGGCGTGCAAAAGTAGAATTTTTTTTCCATTTTTTCGACCCGCGTTGTTTACTTTTTGATGTTTTCGATTGTCCTTATCTGTGAACGGCACAAAAAGAAAAAGCCGAAAAGCCTTTTCTTTGTCTCTTGCAACCGATATCTGTTTCAATGAGGCAAGACGAAAAGAAAACAAGGTAAAACAAAGAAAAAAACATAGATGTATAACAACAGCAAAAAGGAGGCTCACATGAAAAAACGAAGAAAAAGCGTTGAAAATTTGGCTGTAAGGAGTAAAATGCTTAATTTCGCAGTCAAATATCGGATTTGTATGAATAAGAAAAGTACAATGCTATTCCTGATGAGTGTCTTTATGTTTGCATTCGCCGGAACGGCACAAGCACAAGACATCATTTTGAACAACAGTAACCATAACAAGACCAAGAACACGTGCAGCGGTTATCTGTATGACAATTCCAAGACAGGAAATTACGAAGCCAACCAAGACCGTTGGGTAACCATCTGTCCGCCCGCATCGACCGGCAGTACAGGTAGAATTTCCCTCACATTCGAGGAATTTGACATCGATGCGTCGGACACGGTCTTCATTTATCAAGGTACGTCTATAAGTGCTCCTGTTTTGACAACGGCAGATAATATTCCGTATTTTCAAGGACAAGTGTTACAAGGAATGACGGTAATGCCATCTCTTATGATGACTTCCGGATGTTTAACTGTGCGCTTGGTAACAGATGGTGAGGTTGAAGCAGCCGGCTTTAAGGCGAAAATAGAGTGTGCTTCCTTATGTCAGTATCCCGAAGCGGCTTTGGATACTGTGTTTTATAGAATAGACGAAGCGGGAAACAGGATAGCGAGACCTGTAAGGGACGGCGTCGATACCTTGGTAAATGAAGACGGTTCTGTTTCCATTGTAAGATATAAGTCTGTTGACTTTTGTATTGGGGACTCCATCGTTTTGGTTGCCAAACCTGTTTTCCCTGAAAATGATAACGTTTATCACCAAGAAGAGTCGCATTGCATATATGAGTGGACATTCGGAGACGGTCAGTCTCAAACTGTGAACTATGGCACAGAGGTCGGACATAAATGGAGTGAGTTGAGCGGTTATGATTTGATGCTTGTAGTAGAAGATACTGCAAACGGAGGTTGTAGGAGCAGAAATACGATAGATACCCGTATTCGTATGGCAACGAACCCTATCAAGACCGTGCAACGTCTGCCTGATATGTGTTCAGGTACGCAGATGGGATTTGTTGTCGGTTATGGTGCAAACAGTCAAATCATCGTTGATTCATTAGACTTCCGAAGAGGAGCTAAGGAAAGGTATGAAAACACTGTGTTTATACCCGATGGACCGAATTGCTTACATTTAAGCCCTACCGGTTGTTATGATGCCCCTGTTACATTTGATCAGTTTACTCCGGGAGCGACTGTCGGGCATGCAAGTGATATAATGTCTATCTGTGTGAATATTGAGCATACTTTTTTGGGCGATTTGGGTTTTTCAATAATATGTCCGAATGGACAAAGTGCCGTATTAAAGCATAATACCCGTGCAGGGGGTGCGGATTTGGGAATTGCAAATAATTCCACAACCTGTTCGGATAAATGTGATTCAGCTTGTAATCCACAGGGAATCGGTTGGACGTATTGTTTTTCCAACCAATATTTGACAAATCAGCGTGGTGTTATCAGTGGAAGTATGTCCTCTCCTGTCGATTCCACAAATACAGTCGATACAACAGGTTATTTCCAAACGCCTGTACAAAATCCTACGCCTGCAAACCCGAATGCCGGCTTACAGCCGTCAGATCAAGAAATCGTTGATTTGAATGGTTTGCAAGGCTTAGTCGGATGTCCTTTAAATGGTGAATGGACGATAAGAGTTTGTGATAATTGGAGTATAGATAACGGTTATGTATTCTGGTGGGATTTGGAGTTGGGACAAAGCAGTGCTGCAAACTGGGATTACCAAGTGCCGATAGATACGGTAATATGGTCGGGTCCTACTTTCTTCAACCAACTTTCCAGCACGTCTGCGGCTATCGCTCCTCCTATCGACAGTGTCGGTGATTTTATCTTCAATGTGAAAATCATAGATGACTTCGGTTGCGAATGGGATACGGTTTCTCCGTTGACGGTTGTGCAAACGCCGGTTGTGGATTTGGGAGAGGATATCGCTTTATGCGAGATGACGAGCGTGCAACTCGATGCGGGTAACGAAACGCCTACTGCTACCTACGTATGGTCGCCTACGGGTGAAACGACAAGAATGATAACGGCAGCGGCTCCCGAAAATTCGGCTTCCGAACTTACATATACAGTATTGGTTACAGAGTATAACGGTTCCATCTATTGTTACGGGCAGGACGATATAAAACTGATTGTCCACCCTGCGGCAACGGCTGCATTCACTTCCGATACCTATCCGTTGGAAGGCTGTGAGCCGTTCTCGTTCCAACTAAGAAACACTGCCACGAGTGCAAATACGTTCGAGTGGACGGTTGGAGAGGAAACCTCTTCTTCGCCTGACCCTTCCTTTACTTTCCCATACGGAACGTATGACGTGAAGTTGAAAGTTACATCCGAATTCGGTTGTCAGGATTCCATATTCTATCCTGCCATGATAAACGTTTACAAGCACCCTGTTGCCGATTTCGGCTGGGAACCTACCAATCCGTATGCGTCCGACCCTACGGCGAACATCGTGAACCTTACAAAGCCTAACGACCCTACCAACAAGTATCATTGGACGATACAGACAAACCGAAACAACGCCTACGATGTGGATAACGTCTTCGGAGAAAATCCTTCTTACACATGGACGCCGCAATCCGGTCAAAGCGTGGCTGGAGATTATAACATTCACTTGGACGCATACAGCGTCAACCTTGCACCGAGCGGCTATGTTTACGAATGTCATGACACAATAACGCGAGTGATTACCATAATCAACGATAACCTTATCTTCCCGACGGTCGTAACGCCTAACGGAGACGGAGTGAACGACGTGTTCGTAATCCATAATCTTATAGAAGGACAAGCCTTTCCGGACAACGAGTTGGCTATATACAACCGTTACGGCAAGAGGATTTACTTCGTGCAGGATTTGAGACACGAATCCGAATTCTGGAACCCTGCTGCGACGAACACTCCTTCGGGAACGTACTTCTATCGTTTCATCGGACGAGGTCCTGTTAGGGATGTGGAATTCAAGGGTTCGATAGAGGTCATTCGATAAAAGAAACAATCCTTCGATACAAAGAGCGAGTCTTTCGATTCGCTCTTTTTTCGTTTCATATCGGGGCAGGCTCGTCGCTTTTTCGTACTTTTGCATATCATGAACAGAACAGTTTCATTTTTAATGGCACTTTGCTGCATGCTCACAGCTTTGCATGCACAGAATTCCGTTTTTTTGCAGAATGCGGAACAGGAGTTGAAAGAATTGCAAGACACGATGTTTCTTGCCGACAACGATAACGAACGATTCAATGCCAACGAACGTTTCAAGGAAAAACTCGGTAACTGTCTCGAAATGCCGAACAGTTTCTCCCATGCCTTTGCTTCGCTGAATAAAATCAGCGTTCTGACTTCGCAGGACAAGCGTTTCCGAATATTCACATGGGCAATCATATCCTCCGAGGGCAGTTACGATAATTTCGGTTTCATTCAGGCGAAGAACGAAGCTACGGACGAATATGAGGTTTATCCTTTGCTTGCCCGCAACAACGAAATCTATTCGCCGGAAGAGCAAAAACTATCCGATTCTTGTTGGTTCGGAGCGGTATATTACGAACTCATCACTTCCAAATACGAGAACATCACCTACTATACCCTTTTGGGCTGGGACGGAAAGGACATCTATTCCAAGAGAAAGGTCATAGAACCTGTAACCTTCAAACACAACAGCGGCAGACCCACCTTCGGAGCATCGGTCTTTTATAAGCAGAAAGCCTTGAAGCGGATGATTTTCGAATATGCCCCCGACGTGAGTTTCAATCTTAAATACGACAATCAGTATTTTGAAATCGGCGGTGTGAAAAAGGCGAAAAAGAAACGCATAGGCAAGAATAAACCCTTTGAAGTGGAGGAAAAAAAGTTGGAACGTTCCAAGATGATTGTCTATGACGAACTGGAGTCCAAGACGGACGGCATTTCGGGCTTCAATCAACTGAACGTGCCGAGCGGAAAGGTTTTGGGGCTGACTTTCGAGCGTGGACGATGGAGAGCATTGGACAATCCCGTTCCGCGGAACAAAAAGAAAAAAGACGAAGTAGATGAAGGTCGTTACGATTTCGGCAAAGAGAAGCGTCTTTATTGATTTCCGAAAATCATAAGCCAATCACCTTAAGCCGATTTGCTTTTATGTTCAAACCTTATGAGGAAAGAAGAGAACCGAAACGCCCTTTCGTTGGTGCTGAAACGCCGAAAGAATTTTCTGAAACGGCGTTTTATTTTCTTGAAACGGCGTTTCGCCGAAGCGATGTTTCCCCGCTTGAAATCATGAGTGCATTTCCGGCTTTTCCTTACTTGAAAACAAATCAGCATGAAACCATCTGACAAGAAACAAATCCTCGTTGCCATAAGGGTAATCGGCATACTGCTTACAATAGAGGCAGGATTTATGCTTTCGAGTCTCGTTCCGGCTTTCTATTATGCGGAAGGCGATGCCGTTGCCATATTGGTATCGGGACTTATTACGCTTTCCGTCGGTTTGACTTGCTATCTGAGCTGCCGAAAGGTCAGAGAGGACATCGACCGTAGGCTCGGCATTCTGATAGTTGCCTCCATCTGGATAATAATGACCGTTTTCGGCACATTGCCTTTCCTTCTCGGCGGATATATAAAGGATATAAGCTCGGCAGTTTTTGAAACCGTGTCAGGTTTCACCACAACGGGAGCAACCAACCTGCCGGACATAGAAGCCCTGCCCAAAGGCATTCTCTTCTGGCGAAGCCTTACGCATTGGATAGGCGGAGTGGGAATAGTTGTGATAGTCATCTCCTTTATTCCTTTCATAGGCGGCAGTGCCATGGCACTCTTCTCGGCAGAGAGTGCGGGACCCTCCAAAGCCAGAATATCGCCTCATATAGGCACAACGGGCAAAATCATCTGCGGAATTTACTTTGCCTTGACTGCAATCTGCTGTTTGGTATTCTATCTCTGCGGAATGAGTTTCTATGATGCCGTCAACCATGCCTTTTCCGCTATTTCCTCCGGCGGCTTCTCCACCAAAAACGCCTCGGCTGCAGCATTCTCGCCCCTCTTGCAATATATGATGATACTCTTCACCATTCCGGCAGGCATAAACTTCATTTTGATATATCACTGCGTCAGAGGAAAATTCTCCATGCTGAAAAAAAGTGAAGAATTTCGTGTCTATATGTTCGGAATACTTGCCGCAAGTATCTTAATCTTCATTTTGATATTCCCTCAAAGCCAAAGCATAGAACAAACATTCAGAAGTTCCCTCTTCCATGCCGTCAACTTCTTCACCACAACAGGATTTGTGGCAGATGATTACATTATATGGACAAAACCTGCCGTTTTAGCACTTGTATTGCTAATGATTTCGGGAGCGATGAGCGGTTCCACCTCCGGAGGCTTGAAATTGGTAAGAGTGATACTCCTTTACAAAAACGCAAAACACATCATTCGGCAAGGCGTTCACTCGAATGCCTGCATGCCAATCAAACTCGATGGCAAGATAGTCCCCGAAAACGTGATGAATAACGTCATGGCGGTTTTTCTTATGTTCATCATGCTGCTGCTCATCTGCGTACTCTCCCTCGTTTTCCTCGGAATGAATCCCGAAGAAGCCTTCGGAGCATCTATTTCCTGCATCTTCAACGCCGGTCCCGGTCTCGGAGCATACGGCGGCTTCGGGAGCTATGCCGACATTCCCGTTGCAGCCAAGTGGATACTCTCCGCCGCAATGTACCTCGGCAGACTGGAAATAGCAACCGTCCTCGCCGTCTTCATGCCCTCCTTTTGGAAAAACTGATAACAAAGTTTTGCTTTTCCGAAATTAAATCATACCTTTGCAAAATCGGGTATTATCAATAAAGAATAAGACAAAATACAAAGTAATATGAAGAAATTGTTTTTATTAACGGCAGCCGTACTGCTTGCAAGCCTTTGTTCCTATTCGCAAAAGGGTGAAAAGAAATTTTCTTTTGCCATTGTGGAGAACGTTTTACCTTTTGCGGATTTCGATTATGAGAGTACGACGAACTCTTTCGACAACAGCAAGTTGTTGTTCAACTATATTCCTTCCTTTGAAGTGGGATTCGATAACACATATTTTGCAAGCCTGAGATTCAAAGCCCTCATGATGGACGAGGGAGTGAATGAACAAGATGTTTTTACGATGACAGCCACAGGTTATGCAACCTTTATAAGGGAACACAGCGGTTATTCGACTTCGATAATTCTCGGATACAATTTCACGAATCGCTCGCAGGTACACCGTTTTACGACAGGAGTAGTTTTAGGTTGGGTACATGTGAAGACGGAATATGTTGCTTTACCGACGCAAACAGGCGATTACTTCCAATGGGGAGCCGAATTGGCGTACAAATACTTCCTTCCGGCGACAAATTATCACTTGGGATTTGGTGCAAGTTTCGAGTTCTCATACGCAAAGGATTATAATAAAGACCCGTATATCAACATAGCGAACCTGAGTCTCATTTACAGATTCTGAAAAAGGGGTACACTCATTTGTCAGCTTTGAAATAACGGTATATCTTTGCAAAAAAGAATATCGGAAAACCGTAAAATGACATTATATGAATAAAACGAACAAGCGAATATGGTTGTCGGGCTTTGCGATAATCGTATTCTTTGCGGCAGTATTCGGTTTGCACTGACTTTTGCAG
>OCLH01000114.1_pt1 | contig 15728 bp, 8 predicted proteins | sample 1495891 | NCBI WGS metagenome assembly OCLH01 (sample SAMN03418266, study PRJEB22391) | human gut metagenome | biome: human-gut; feature: organic feature; material: feces | host: Homo sapiens | place: Tanzania | collected 2013-01
GTCTGCCCCGGGCAGAAGCTCCTAGCCCAGGGTAACACCCTGGGTTTATAGATAGATAATAGTCTGGCGACCTGAAAGGGCAAAAGCTTTAAAATAAACAATAATTTTAAAAAAGATGAATCAGGAATTTAAGGCTTCTCTGAAATCTGCGGATACCGAGGAGCACATTGATATTTACTTCTATCGTCCCATTGGTTACCAGTGGGCACGATTCTTCCGCATGCTTCACGTCACCCCAAACGTGGTGACCATTCTTTCCATCTTCCTCGGTGTAGGAGCGGGCATCTGCTTCTATTTCGATGACCTGGCAATCAATGTCTTGGGCATCTTCTTGCTCATCTGGGCAAATGTATATGATAGCTGCGACGGTCAGCTGGCACGACTCACCAACCAGAAGAGTGCCTTGGGCAGAATCCTCGATGGTGCTGCCGGCGACTTCTGGTTTGTCAGCATCTACTTCGCCATCTCCTTCCGTCTGATGCCGGAGTGGGGCTGGAAGATCTGGGCACTCTGCATCGTTGCCGGTTTCGGCTGCCATGCCATCCAGAGTCGTCTTGCCGACTACTACCGTCAGATTCACCTCTTCTTCCTGAAAGGCAAGGAGGGCAGCGAACTGGATGATGCCAGCAAGCAGGTGGAGCTGTGGAAGCAGATGAAGTGGAAGAAGGAGCCTGTGCAGAAGCTCTTCCAGTTCTTCTACAAGAACTATACCTTGGGACAGGAGCGCGATACTCCTATTTTCCAGATATTCAAGAGAAACCTGCGCGAAAGATATCCGCAGCAGTTGCCTGAGCAGTTGCGTGCCGACTTCCGTGCGGGCAGTCTTCCACTGATGAAATATGCCAATATCCTCACCTTCAACTGGCGCAGCATCACGCTGTTCACCTCTATCCTGGTAGGTCTTCCATGGCTTTATCCGGCTATCGAGATCACCGTGTTCAGTCTGATTTTCTTCTATATGCGAGGAACCCATGAGCGCCTTTGTCTGAAGCTCAATCAGAAGGTTCTGAAGGGAGAGTACGGGGCGTAATCCTGTTCTTTTCAATCAATAATAGGTTTAATTTATATTGAATAACAGGTTCATTTATGAATAATAAGTTCAGAAACATATTCATGGCGTTCGGTATCATCGCCATCATCATCATGCTCTGCACGATGGATATGGACTATACCGATATCTGGCGCTATCTGAAGCAGGCGGGCATCTATTTCCCGCTGATTCTCGGTCTGTGGCTCGTGGTTTACTGGGTGAACACCATTTCCTGGTGGCTCATCATCAACGACGAGGGCAGGGTGAAGGGACTCTCGTTCTGGCGAGTGTATAAGCTCACCGTGAGCGGATTTGCCCTGAACTATACCACTCCCTGCGGATTGATGGGCGGCGAACCTTACCGCATCATGGAGCTGAAGCCTTTCACGGGTGTGAGCAAGGCTACATCATCGGTCATTCTCTATGTGATGATGCACATCTTCTCCCATTTCTGGTTCTGGTTCCTGTCGGTATTTCTCTATATCGCCCTGTATCCGATAGGGGTTCCTATGGGCATCATGCTGGGCTTCATCGCAGCCTTCTGTCTGCTCGGCATCTACTTCTTCTCACGTGGCTACAAGACGGGAATGGCGCAGAAGGGCATCCGTCTGCTCACCCACATTCCTTTCGTGAAGAACTGGGCAAGGCGTTTTGCGCAGGAGAAGCAGGAGACCCTGGAGCAGATAGATTCTCAGATAGCCCTGCTGCATGGTCAGCACAAGAGCACCTTCTACAGCTCCCTTTTCTTCGAGGTGATGGCGAGAGTGCTCCAGAGTCTGGAGATTTATCTCATCCTGAAGGCTTTTGCGGCAGATATCAGCATCGCCGACAGCATTCTCATCCTTGCCTTCTCATCGCTTTTCAGCAATCTCATCTTCTTCTCTCCTATGCAGTTGGGAGCCCGGGAGGGTGGCCTTGCCTTGGCGGTAGATGGCCTGCATCTTACGGGTGCCCTGGGCGTATATACCGGTCTCATCACCCGAATCCGTGAGCTGGTATGGATAGCCATCGGCATCCTGCTCATCAAGGTGGGAAACAAGGACCTGAAGAAGATTCAGGAAGAATACGAGGCTGATCAGAAGCAGAAAAACAATTAATAAAGGACAGAATTTTCGCAAGTTTAGCTCCACACGCCCAGGGCGTGTGGGAGAGTACTTGCGAAAGTTCAGTAAAATGAAGAAAATGAAGAAACTAGATATTAAAGGAATTATCTTTGACTATGGCGGTACGCTCGATACCAGGGGCGACCACTGGTCGGAAGTGCTGTGGCAGGGCTACGAGCACTTCGGCATCGGCGTGGCTGATGACGAGGAAGTAGAACCTGGAGTAAGTATCCACAAGCAGGCGTTCCGCGATGCCTACGTGTATGGCGAGCGAGCATTGGCTGTGAATCCCATTGTTACTCCCGATTTCCATTTTGAGGATATTCTCAGAGAAAAACTGATCCTGGAATTGAATTTCCTGGCAGGAAAGGAGTTGCTGGAGACCGGAAAGGATGATGCAGAGAAGCAGGCGAAGCTTGGAATTCCCGGAAATGATTCTGAAGCATCGTCTTCAGAAATGTCATCATCATCATCAGATTCATCATCATCATCAGAAAGTCTTTTCCTCTCCCTTTCTGATTCTGAAATCCATCAGATTGCTGTGGATATGGCTCACTATATCAATGCCAAGACCCTTGACCTTCTGAATGAGAACAGGCAGGTGCTGGAGCATCTGAAGCAGAAGGGCTATCCGATGGTGCTGGTTTCCAATTTCTACGGCAACATCAATCAGGTATTGAAGGATGCAGGGATAGATGGCTATTTCCAGGACGTGATAGAATCGGCAGTAGTGGGTGTGCGCAAGCCGAACCCAGCCATCTTCGCCCTCGGAGTCTGTGCCCTCGATCTTCCTGCCTCTCAGGTGCTGGTAGTGGGCGATACCTATGGCAAGGATATCATCCCAGCCCACAAGCTGGGTTGCCACACCCTATGGATCAAGGGATTGCAGTGGGAAGAGAAGAAGGTGGATGAATCCATCCCAGATGGCATCATCAAGAAACTCTCTGAGATGGAGGGATTTCTGAAAATCTCATAAAAAACTGAAATATATAATCGGTTTTTGCAGCTATTTGCAAATAATGTTATAACTTTGCAGCCTGAAATCAGAGAAAGATTTAATAACGGGCGCAAGGCCCCTATATATATAATAAGGTAATGAAAGGTATAAGAAAATTGTATTTGGTGCTCACCCTCCTGGTGGTTTCTACACTCCAGATGATGGCGCAGCAGAAGATAACAGGTCGTGTCATTGATGATGACGGCTTTGCCGTATCGTATGCAAGCGTGCAGTACAAGGGACACAAGATTGCCGTTTCCAGTGATGGAGAAGGTAAGTTTACTATCGAAAAGAAGCCGGGACTGATGCTTACAGTCAGCGCCCTGAGCTACAAGACCGCTACGGTCAAGGTAGATGAGAAAACCAGCTTCCTCGAAATCAAGCTCAAGGACGATTCCCACAAGCTGGGAGAAGTCGTGGTGAAATCGAAGAAGGGAAGATACAGGCGCAAGGATAACCCTGCCGTGGAACTCATGCGCCGTGTCATCGCTGCCAAGAAGAAGAGCGACCTCAGCAACTATGATTATTATCAGTATGATAAATATCAGAAGATCACCCTCGCCCTCAACGATATCACCAAGGAACAGATGGAGGGCAAGTTCTTCAGCAAGCGACAGTATCTCCTCGACCAGGTAGAGCTTTCGCCTTACAATGGCAAGCTCACCCTGCCTGTAAGCATCGATGAGACCGTTTCGCAGCACGTTTACCGCAAGGACCCGAAGAGCGAGAAGGATATCATCAAGGGTCAGCAGAGCAATGGTATCGGACAGGTGATCCAGACCGGAGAAATCCTGAATACAGCCATCAAGGATGTCTTCACCGATGTGGATATCTACGATGACTACGTGCGACTGCTCCAGTATCCGTTCCCATCTCCGCTCGGCAGAACAGCCATCAGCTTCTATCATTATTATATAGAAGATACGGTGTATGTGAACCGCGACCTCTGCTATCATCTGCAGTTTATCCCAGCCAACAGTCAGGACTTCGGATTCCGAGGCGAGCTCTATGTGCTTGCCGACAGTACCCTGCACGTCAAGAAATGTAATCTCTATATGCCTCACAACTCAGCCGTGAACTGGGTGAAGGATATGAAGATAGAGCAGGAATACACCAAGCTCGACAATGGCGAGTGGGTGCTCACCAAGGATGATATGATAGCAGAGATGCACATGAACAAGCTGCTGCAGGACCTGCTGGTGGTGCGCAACACCCGAATCACCGATTACGCCTTCGACCCTTTGCCGAAGATGCTCTTCAAGGGCAAGGCGAAGGTAAGGCATGATATGGATGCGATGAACCGAGATGAGGCCTACTGGAACAAGTACCGGCAGGTGGATCTCACCAAGAGCGAGTCGTCGATGGACAGCTTCATCCACCGCATGGAGAATTCCAAGGGATTCAAGTACATCATCTTCGGCGTCAAGGCACTCATGGAGAACTATGTAGAGATAGGAAGCGGAGGAAAGGATGGCAGAAAGAGCCTCTTCGACCTCGGACCTATCAACACCTTCCTCTCCAACAACTACGTGGATGGCGTGCGCCTGCGTCTGGCAGCCCGCACCATGGCGGCACTCAACCCTCACTTCTTCTGGGATGGATATGGCGCCTACGGTACGAAGAGTCACGACTGGTACTACGGTCATCTTTTCACCTATTCGCTCAACAAGAAAAAGAACAGTCCGTTCGAGTTCCCGATGCGCAAGTTCGTCTTCGAGATTGGTCACGATATCACCTCTCCATCCGATGACAACCTGCTGCACAACAAGGATAACTTCTTCATGACCATCCGTGCCACCACGCAGGACCAGATGTATCTCTACCAGCGACAGAAGTTCAGCTTCGTCTATGAGACCGACTGGGGACTCCGCTTCGATGCGGGAATGAGATGGCAGAGCAACCGCACCGTGGGCAACCTGCATTATTTCAAGGTGAACACGGGCGAGGAAGTGAAGAAGATACGCACCACCGAGGCATCTGTGGGCATCGACTACAACCCGGGTGTTACCTATGTCAACACCAAGCAGCAGCGATTGCCTATCAATCTCGACAGTCCTGAACTCACCCTCCGCCACTCCATGGGTCTTGACGGATTCATGGGCGGTCAGTATCAGAGCAACCTCACCACGCTGGGCATCTACAAGCGCCAGTGGCTGGGCAGCTTCGGATATGTGGATTTCAACATCGTGGGCAAGATGCAGTGGAACAAGGTTCCATTCACCATGCTCGTACAGCCACCAGTCAACCTCTCCATCTTCGAGCAGGAGGCAACCATCAGTATGATGAAAGACTGGGAGTTCCTGAGCGACCGCCAGCTCTTCTGGTCGGTAGCCTGGGATATGAACGGCAAGCTGCTCAACCGCATTCCGCTCATCAAGAAGCTGAAGTGGCGCGAGTATGTAGCCGTGAAGGGAGTATGGGGACAGCTCACCGACAAGAACAATCCGGTGAAGAATACATCGGACGACGTGATCTTCAAGTTCCCTAACAACTCCTATACCTTTGGCAACACGCCATATTGGGAGGTGGTAGCCGGTGTGCACAACATCTTCAAGTTCTTCGGAATCGATTATGTGCGCCGTATCAACTACCTGGATCATGCCAATGTAGATAAGTGGGGCATCCGAATGGGATTCCTCATGTCATTCTAGGAAAGATAAAACAGGGAGAACATAGCAAAAAGGCTATGTTCTCCCTTCATAAAAGTTTGGTCATAAAAGAGTATATAACAACGTAAAAGAAGGAGATTGCTTATGAAGATTCTATTGGCAGATAAGCAGGATATCACGCGTGCCGGACTGGTACACGTGATAGAGAAAATGGAAGGATTGGAAACCAAGTATGTGGAAGACAAGGCAGAGCTGATGCTTGCCTTGCGGGAGAATGAGGATACGGTGGTGATACTCGATTACACGCTTTTCGATATCAATGATGCCGCCGAACTGCTCATTCTCAACCAGCGCTTTCCCTATACCCGATGGTTGCTGTTCAGCGAAGACCTGAGTGCCGATTTCGTGCGCGTGCTCATCGCCAGCAGCAGCATGTTCAGCGTGCTCCTGAAGGAGAGTCAGCTGATGGAAATCAAGGAGGCGATACGCTTCTGCGTGGACAGCAAGCGGTTTGTCTGCCAGCGAATGATGGAGGTGCTCCTTACTCCGCCGCAGGAAGTAGAAGAAAAGGTGAATCTCACCAAGACCGAAACCGAGATTCTGAAGGATATCGCCCTGGGTATGACTACCAAGGAAATCGCCGAGAAGCGCTTCTCCAGTTTCCATACCGTGAATACCCACCGGAAGAATATCTTCAGAAAGCTCGGGGTGAACAATGTGCACGAAGCAACAAAGTACGCACTTCGCGCCGGACTGGTAGATTCTGCGGAATATTACATCTAGATAGATACAAAAAAAATGCTTCAGATTGTCTCCCGACAGTCTGAAGCTTTTTCATTTCTAACTAACTTATTATCAACTATTCATTACTTTTCGTGCTGCAAAATTACAAGTATTTTTGGAAATATGTGCTATATTTGCTAAAAAAATACACGCAAACGTTTGCACTTTAGAATAAAAATAGTATCTTTGCAGTAAGTTTGATGCAATATCGCACCATACGTAACAAACTTATTATACATGAAGCAGCGTAGAACATCTTTAAAGGACCTTGCAGATCAGCTCGGTGTCAGTATAGCTACCGTTTCCAGAGCATTGCGAAACAGTCATGAAGTAGGAGAGGAGATGACCCAGAAGGTGAAGCAGCTCGCCAAGGAGCTGAACTATCGCCCGAATCCTTTCGCCCAGAGTCTCCGCAAGGAAGCTCCGAGAGTGATTGGTGTCATCGTGCCAAATCTCGTTACCCATTATTATGCCGCTGTCCTCGATGGCATCGAAGACTATGCCTCCAAGCTGGGCTATTCCGTCATCAGTGCCAACAGTCATGAAGACCATGAGCGCGAGGCGCAGGCTCTGGATAACTTTCTCAATATGCATGTAGAGGGTATCATCGCCTGTCTGGCGCAGGACACCACCGACTATTCTCACTTCGAGCAGCTCCACAAGATGGGGGTGCCCCTGGTATTCTTTGCCCGCTGCTGTCTGGAGGACATGTTCTCCCAGGTGGTGGGAAATGGTGATGTGGCGGCTCAGGAGGCCACCCAGCACATGATAGAAACCGGTTCGCGCCGTGTGGCTTTCATCGGTGGTCCTAACCATCTCGATATGGTGCGCCGCCGCAAGCACGGTTATCTCGAAGCACTCCGTGAGAACCGCATCCCTATCGACCGCAATCTGGTGGTATGCGACAAGATTGACTTCGACGTGGCGCGCAATGCCACGCTCCGACTCCTGGAAGGTGAGAATCCGCCTGATGCCATCCTCGCCTTCAATGATATCATCACCTATGCAGCCTTCGATGCCATCAAGTCGAAAGGTCTGCACATTCCGGAAGATGTGGCTATCATCGGATTCACCGATGGGGATACTGCCGCCTTCGTAACCCCTCGCCTCACCGCCATCATGGACCAGGCACACGTGCAGGGCACCAAAGCCTGCCAGCTCCTGATGAAGAGCATCAATGGCGATGAGAAAATCTACAAGGAGGTGGTGCCGATGATTCTCAAAATACGTGAAAGTTCTGAAAAGAATCTCGTGAAGAATCCATAGTTTTCCACAACTATGGATTCTGCCATATTCTTAAAACTCTAAAAAATATATTCTCAAAACTCTAAACAGATATATTCTCAAAACTCTAAACAGATATATTCTCAAACCTCTAAACAGATAAGTATATCCTATAAAAACAAGCTTGAAATGAAACTAATAAGAAGAAATCTTTCCAGATGCATCCTGATCCTAGTCTGCTGGATGCTCTCCATCGCTTCAGCCAGTGCCTTCGGTACGTATGGTTCGATGGAATTCAATCGCCTGACCAATCGTGACGGATTGAGCAATACGCAGGTGAATGCAATACTGAAGGACAGTCATGGCTATGTATGGTTGGGTACCCAGTCGGGACTCAACCGCTTTGACGGCTTCCGCATGAAGACCTTCTTCTGCGATGTCAACAATCCCCATTCCATTCCCAACAATCTGGTAGATGAGGTTCAGGAAGATATCCATGGCGATCTGTGGATACATACCTCTGTGGGCTATAGTGTCTTCAGATATGATACCGAGCAGTTCGACCGCAAGCCCGAGGCTCAGCTCCAGAAGATAGGCGTGGAAGGCGGGCTCCAGAAAGTCTTCATCGACTCTAAAAAGAATATGTGGATCAGCGCGTATGGCAAGGGTATCTATTTCGTAGATGCCCAGCATCAGACTGCCTATCTTTTTCCTTCCTCCCCGAAGGCTTCCCGGAAAGCTTCCCCGAAGGCTTCCCGGCAAGCTTCCCGCAACAGCTTGCCTGATTCCCAGGTAAGCTGCATCCGTGAACACAAGGGGCAGGCGCTGGTTACCTTTGTTGATGGCAGCATCTACCGCCTCGACGGCTATGCACAGGAGGTGGTATGGAAGGATCGCTTCATCGCCTCCCATCATCTTTCTACCGATCAGCTTCCTTTTACCTTCGTAGATAACAAGGGCAACTACTGGGTGGCTTCCAATGTGGGTACCTATGTCTATGGTCAGGCTCAGAAGAAATGGTTTATGAGCGGAGCCAGCTTCCTGGCTTCCGTGGGCATCGTGGTGCCTCCGTCGGTGGGCAAGGTTCTGCTCAAGGATGTGGCTTTCGATTCCAGGGGCAGGGTGTGGTTTGCCACCGATCATAATGGCCTGTTCCTCGTAGATTACGGCAGGAAGATTTTCCGCCAGTTTCTATACGATCCGAACAATCGTACTTCCATCTCCGACAATGCACTCCTGCGTGTCTATGTAGATGACAGGGATGCCCTCTGGGTGGGATCCAATAAGAATGGTGTGAGCTATTATTCGGCGGCAGCCACCAAGTTCTATACCATTCCGCTGGGCGATGTATGTACCATCACTCAGGACCGGAACGGAGTTCTGTGGTGCGGAACCAATGATGCGGGCATCGTGGCGTATCATCTGGGCACCGGACAGACCACCCGTTTCCATTCGTCAGAAACGGGACTGGGCTCCGAGGTGGTGGTCAGCAGTACCACCATGCGCGATGGCTCACTCTATTTCGGCACCTATAATGGCGGACTTGCCTGCTATTCCCATGGCGTGTGGAAATCCTATCATGCCGGCACCAGTGGACTCTGCAGCAACAGCGTGTGGTGTCTCACCGAAACGCCCGATCATCGCCTGCTGATAGGTACCCTGGGCGGAGGATTCCAGATCTTCGATCCTGCCACCGGGAAGTTTGCTACCTATCATACCGGCAATTCCAAGCTGTCTTCCAATTATATCAGCTCCGTCTTCATGCAGAATGCCCATCAGGCGCTGCTGGGACATTCCCAGTATATGTCGGTCTTCGATTTCCGAAATGGCAAGATACAGAACCTGGATCATTCCTTTGGCGGAAAGCCATTCATCAGTCCGTCGGTCAACTATGCCATGCTCGATAGTCGCGGACTTCTCTGGGTAGCTACCCCTTCCGGCATCGCCATGTATGATACCCATTCCGACCAGATGGAGTCTATCAATGATCTGAATGGCACGCCGGGGGCGGTGGGTTGTGCCGTCATCGAGGACAAGCAGCACAACATCTGGCTGGTTTCCGAATATGGGGTTACTCATGTCAATGTAGAGAAAGACAAGGATGGCAGTTGGAACCTGAAGATGACCAATTACAATTCTCTCGACGGATTGCAGGAGAGGCAGTTCAACTATCGTTCTGTCTGTCTGCTGCATAGTGGCGATATCGCCGTAGGAGGTCTGGATGGCGTGAACATCATCAGCCCTCGTGTGGCGCAGACCCGGAAGACGCATATCCGTGCGCTCTTCAGCGGACTGGTGCTCTTCGACCATGCCCTTACGGCAGGCGAGGAGTACGAGGGCAGGGTAGTGATGGAGAAGTCGCTGGATGCCAGCCGTGAAATTTCCCTGAGCTACAAGGATCATGCCTTCACCATCCAGTTGGCAGCCAGCGAGGTGACGGTTCCTGCACGCTGCCGCTTCCTCTATCGCATGAAGGGAGTAAGCGATAAGTGGGTCCTCACTCCGGTGGGCAGTCCGGAGGTTACCTTCACCAATCTTTCTTCGGGCAGCTATACCCTGCAGGTGAAGGTGGTGAATGGCGATGGCTCTGTGAATGATGAGATCAGCGAACTGCAGATCCACATGGCGCCTCCGTTCTATCTCTCCATGTGGGCATTTATCGTCTATATCCTGCTTCTTGGCGGTGCATTCTATCTCTATCGCCGCAGGATGATGGAGCGCCAGCGCCTGCAGTTTGAGCGCAGAAGCATGGAAGATAGTATGAAGAAGACCAAGGAGCTGAACGAGCTGAAGCTGAATTTCTTCACCAATGTGAGCCATGAGCTCCGCACCCCGCTCACCCTCATCCTCTCTCCGCTGGAGTCGATGATACGTGAGGAGGCGAACAACGGCAAGCGCCGCAAGCTGGAACTCATCCACCGCAACGCCACCCGACTGCTCAACCTGGTGAATCAGATTCTCGATTTCCGCAAGTTCGACCAGAACAAGGAGAAGCTCAATCTGGCTCCTACCGAGGTGGTCAGCTTCATCGACAATATCTGCTCATCCTTCCGTATCCTTGCCAACAGCAAGGTGACGCTCATCTTCGAGTCGCAGCTGCCTCGCTTTACGATGAACATCGACCCCGACAAGGTGGGAAAGATCCTGAATAATCTCCTGAGCAATGCCTATAAGTTTACCCCGGATGGCGGCACGATTACCGTCTCGGTGTTTGCCAAGACCCGGCAGGAGATGAAGGGCGGCGACACCGACTGGCTCTGCTTCTCGGTAGCCGATACCGGCAAGGGCATCAGCGACGAAGAGAAGAAACTGGTCTTCGACCGTTTCTATCAGGTCAACGGTACAGAGATGCAGCCAGCCGGAGGCAGTGGCATTGGATTGAATCTCGTCAAGAAGTTTGCTGCCCTGCATGGGGGTAATGTCGTGGTGCGTGACAATGCGGGCGGCGGTTCCGTGTTTGTGGTAGAGCTGCCTATCCCTGAAGATAAGACGGCGAATGCCAATGCCCATCTGGGAACGATGCGGGCGGCTGCCGTCATCTCTACCGTGCACCAGGCAGATGCAGATGCCAGAGAAGATGATGATGCACTCTATGGCATAGGCTATGAGGCACCTCAGGCAAAGGATAGCCAGCTGGCATCGCAGAAACCGGTCTTGCTGCTGGTAGATGACAGTGATGACTTCCGGGAATTCATGCGCGAACTCCTCTCCGATTACCAGGTAGTAGAGGCGGTGAACGGTAAGGATGCCTGGGATAAGATCATCGAACAGCGACCTGACATCATCCTCAGCGATGTGATGATGCCGGTGATGGATGGCAACGAACTCTGCCGGCAGGTGAAGGAGAATGACGAGACGGCTTCCATTCCTTTCGTCATGCTCACAGCCCGTCTTGCCGATGAGCATCGCAAGGAGGGACTGGCGAGCGGTGCTGATGAATATATCACCAAACCATTCAATATCGATATGCTCAACCTCCGGCTCCGCAATCTCCTGAATCTCGTGAAGCGTTCGGGTGGAGCTATGCCGCAGCACAAGGATGAACCGGTGAAGGAGAAACTGCTCAACAACGGACGCTTTGTATTGAGTGTCTCCGACCAGCGCTTCCTCGACCAGCTCAACACCTATCTGCAGGAGAATATGTGCGATCCGGATACCTCGGTGGAATCCATCAGCGAACATCTCGCCATCTCGCGCGTACAATTATATAAGAAGCTCATCTCGCTCAAGGGCATCACGCCTTCTGAATATCTCCGTGCCATGCGTATCAGATATGCTGAGGAACTGATGCGCCAGGGAGATCTGAACGTAAGCGAGATTGCCTATAAGGTGGGATTCAACAATCCGCGCTATTTCTCCAAGTACTTCCAGGAAGCCTATGGCGTAACGCCTTCACAGTACCGGAAACGGTTGAATGGGGAACCTGTCTAGGAGTTAACTCCTGAATTTTTTGATAATAAGAGGGTATAAAATGATGTAGGAAACATTTTATACCCTCTTTGTTTACATATAAGAACTTGATAACCAATAAAAAAATGTATTTTTGCAGCAGAATTTAATAACCGCAGCAAGAATTAACAAGAATCAATAAATAAAACTAAATATTATCAAGTATGAAACTGACTAAATCGTTATTCGTATCAGCAGTATTGTTCTTGAGCGCCACAGGTGCCCAGGCAGCTGGCTTCGTACAGAAAGGTAATTATCTTACCGTACAGTTGAAACAGCATCAGAACTATGGTCCGTCGCAAATCCGCCTCCAGGTGGTAGGCGACCGCATCATCCGTGTACAGGCTACAGCCGAGCAGGGATTCCGCAGCAAGCAGAGTCTCATCATCGTGCCTCAGAACTCCAAGGCACAGTACAAGGTAGAGGAGCAGGGAGATGACCTCATCATCACCACAGCTGCCATGCGTGCCGTATTGAACGAGGCTACCGGACAGATTACCTTCTACGATCTCAAGGATCAGGTTCTGTTGAAAGAGGTGGCGCAGGGCGGAAAGACCTTCAAGCCATTCACCGTGCCCGACCGTGAAATCGGTGTGGATATCGCCAAGGTACCTGAGGCTCAGAAGCACGGATGGTCGTGGCGTGCCCTCTTCGATTCGCCTGACAATGAAGCCTTCTATGGTCTCGGTCAGCATCAGAGCGAAGAGCTCAACATGAAGGGCAAGAACGAAGACCTCTTCCAGTATAACACCAAGGTGAGTGTGCCTTTCGTCATCTCCAACAAGAACTACGGCATCCTCTGGGATTCCTACTCTTATTGCCGCTGGGGTAATCCTGACGATTATCTCCAGCTGAACCGTGCTTTCAAGCTCTATGATAAGGACGGAAAGGAAGGTCAGCTCACCGGTACCTACGTGGATAAGAACGGACAGAAGATAGTTCGTGGCGAGGACAGCATCTACTTCGAATATGCGATGCCTGAGGCTTCTGAAATCTGCAACAAGACTGATAAGGGTGGCATCCAGAACCTGCCTAAGGGCTTTGCGCTCAACGGCTCCAAGGTGGTTTACGAGGGATATGTAGAGGCGCCAACCAGCAGTTTCTATCAGTTTATCCTCTACTATGCCGGCTATATGAAGATCTACATCGACGGCAAGCTGGTGGTGCCTGAGCGCTGGCGTACCGCCTGGAATCCGAACTCCTATAAGTTTGAGACAGCCATCCCGAAGGGCAAGAAGACCCCAATCCGCATCGAGTGGCAGCCGGATGGCGATGTTTCCTACTGCGGTCTCCGTGTGGCAGCCCCACGTTCTGAGGCTGAGAAGAACCAGCTGAGCATCTGGAGCGAGATGTCGCCGGATATGGATTACTACTTCATCGCCGGAAAGGATATGGACGAGGTGATTTCGGGCTACCGCACCCTTACCGGCAAGGCTCCGGTATATCCTAAGTGGGTGCTCGGTTTCTGGCAGAGCCGTGAGCGCTATCAGAGCAGCAAGGATATCGAGGAGAACATGAAGAAGTTCCGCGACCTGAAGATTCCGGTGGATAACATCGTACAGGACTGGAACTACTGGAAGCTGGATTCATGGGGAAGCCATGAGTTTGAGGCGGCTCGCTATCCGAACCCTCAGGCGATGCTCGACAGCGTACACGCCCTGCATGGAAGATTCATGATTTCGGTTTGGCCGAAGTTCTATGATACCGTAAAGAACTATAAGGAACTCGACAGCAAGGGCTGGATGTATCACCAGGCTATCAAGGATGATATCCACGACTGGCTCGGTTTCCGCGGCTCCTTCTATGATGCCTACGATGCCGGAGCCAGAAAGATGTTCTGGCGACAGATGGATGAGAATCTCTATTCTAAGTATAAGTTCGGTGTCGATGCCTGGTGGATGGATGCATCTGAGCCAAACGTTCGCGACTGTACGCCGATGTGGTACCGCAAGGCACTTTCGGGTCCTACTGCCCTGGGTACATCTACCGAGTATTTCAATGCCTACAGCATCGTGAATGCCGATGCCATCTACAATGGTCAGCGCAGCGTGAACCCTAACCAGCGTGTCTTCCTCTTGACCCGTTCCGGTTTTGCAGGCGAACAGCGCTACAGCACCGCTACCTGGTCGGGCGACATCGCTACCCGCTGGGAGGATATGCGTGCGCAGATGACTGCCGGACTGAACTATTCTATGGCTGGTCTTCCTTTCTGGGGAATGGACCAGGGTGGTTTCTGTGTAGAAAACCGCTATGTGGCTGCCCAGCAGGAATTCGACAAGAATGGTACCGAGAATGCCGATCTCAAGGAATGGAGAGAGTTGCAGGCTCGCTGGAACCAGTTCGGCTGTTTCGTTCCGCTCTATCGTGCCCACGGTCAGTGGCCATTGCGTGAGGTGTGGAACATCGCTCCAGCCGATCATCCTGCCTACAAAACCATCGTAGCCTATGACAAGCTCCGCTATCGCCTGATGTCTTACCTCTACAGTATGGCGGGTATGGTGCATCTCAAGGATTACACCATGATGCGCGGACTGGTGATGGATTTCAATGGCGATGAGAAGGTTTTGGATATCAAGGATCAGTGGATGTTCGGTTCTGCCCTGATGGCTTGTCCGGTGGGCGAGTATCAGAAGTATTCACGCGAAGTCTATCTGCCTAAGCAGAAGGGTTGGTACGATTTCTATACCGGAGAATATCATGCAGGCGGTCAGACCATCGTGGCTGATGCGCCATACGATAAGATTCCTGTCTTCATCCCAGAGGGTGCCATCCTTCCGATAGGTCCTGAGATGCAGTGGAGTGACGAGAAGAAGCCGGAGCTGATCGACCTCTATGTCTATGCCGGCAAGGATGGCTCTTATACCTTGTACGAGGATGAGGGCACGAACTATAACTACGAGAAGGGCAAGTATGCTGTGATAGATTTCAAGTATAATGATGCCCTGAAGCAGGTTACCATCGGTGCCCGCAAGGGTAGTTTCGACGGTATGCTCCAGAAGCGCCGCTTCAACATCATCCTGGTAGATCAGAAGAAGCAGCAGGGCGTGAATCTCGCCAAGTCGCCTAAGGGCAAGGTTGTGAAGTATTCCGGCCAGGCAATTACTGTAAAATTGAAGTAATATGAAGAAGATATTTGCTTTAGCAATTCTACTATTGGGCGCTCAGTCTTTGAGCGCCCGCGATCGCCAGTCTTTTGATAAAGACTGGCTTTTCGTTTTGGCTGATAGTGCCGGTATGCAGAATTCGGAGTATGCCGATGGGCATTGGCGCCGCCTGAATCTCCCTCACGACTGGGCGATAGAGGGCGATTTCTCTCCATCGAATCCTTCGGGAGCCAGCGGTGGTGCGCTTCCGGGCGGCATCGGATGGTATCGCAAGCACTTCTCTCTTTCGCCAGACGAGAAGTACGACCGCTTCACCATCACCTTCGATGGCGTGTATATGAACTCCACCGTCTATATCAACGGCCACAGGCTCGGCACCCGTCCCTACGGCTACAGCACCTTCGACAACTTGCCATTCACCACCAGTTC
>OCLH01000115.1_pt1 | contig 15680 bp, 11 predicted proteins | sample 1495891 | NCBI WGS metagenome assembly OCLH01 (sample SAMN03418266, study PRJEB22391) | human gut metagenome | biome: human-gut; feature: organic feature; material: feces | host: Homo sapiens | place: Tanzania | collected 2013-01
TCAATATTCTGTTTCAAGGGCGTTAGCCCAATTAATCACTACTAATTAATCACTAATACATCGTTATCCTTATAAGCCTCATAGCCGCTAACGATAACCTGCTCGCCCGGCTCCAAGCCCTCAATCACCTCGTAATACTGAGGATTCTGGCGGCCGATGGTTATCTTTCGGCGATAAGCCTTCTTGCCACTCTTGTCTAAAACAAAAATCCATTGACCGCCCGTTACACTATAAAACGTGCCTTTAGGGATAATTATTGCCTGCTTCGACTGACCGAGCTGCAAATCTACATAATAAGTCTGACCGGTTCGGATATTGCCAGGGCGAACACCTTTGAAGATGAAGTCGATGCGAAATCTGCCGTCTCTTACCTCGGGATAAACCTTGCGAACCTGCAGGAGATAATGCTTGCCATTCTGGTCGAAGGTGGCTGTGAGCCCCGGTTTTACCCGGTCGATGTAATGCTCATCCACCTGCGCCTGCACCTTGAAATCGCTAAGGTCGTTGATGACGCCAATCTTCTGTCCTGCCTGAATGCTCTGTCCCAACTCCACATCGAGCAAGCCTATCTCACCCGAAATGGTGCTGCGGATGTTCAGCTTCTCCTTGCGCTGGCGAACCAGCTGCACATTCTTCTGCATGGCTTCCAGATTATCGCCCATCTGATCCATCTGTGAACGGCGCAGCTGAGCATCCTTCTTCAATCGCTTGCTGATGAGCGCATGCTTCTTGACGGCAAGGTCGTAATCTTCCTTTGCCTTCAGATACTCCTCGCGCGAATTGAGTTCTTCCTTGTGCAACGCCTCCTGATGCTGATAGGAACGGCGCTTGGTAATGACATCCTGCGAAAGCGACAGTTCCTCGTTGCTATTGTTCAGACGGTCCTGCTCCATCGAAATCTGGGTATTGCGAAGCATGTCCTGCTTTTCGGCAAGTTCGCTTTCGGCATTCAGAATCTCCAGGTCGAGATTCGAATTGCTCAGTTTCACGATTACATCGCCCTTGTTTACGTGGGCGCCTTCATCCACCACTTTCTCCAGAACAATACCGCCTTCCTCGGAACTGATCTGTACCACGGAGATAGGAACCACCTGTCCATCCACCGAAACATAATCGTTGAACTGCGCCTTCTCCACAGTTCCGATGCTCAATCCCTTCCTATCTACCTTCAGAGTGGAAGAGAAATTGCTCAATCCCAACCAAATGAGGACTGCGATCAAAACCGCTCCTCCGCCAATCCATGCCCAATACTTGCGAGGCACGAGATATTTTTTCTTTTCTATCTTTATATCCATAATAGTTTATCTTATTAAATTTTCTCCCTGATAATATCCTACCAGTCTCTGTTTGATGATGAGCAGCATCTGCATCTGGAGTTCCTTGATTCTGCTTTCCAGAAGCGTTTGGGCTGCGGTATGAAGATCGAAGGTGGAAAGCATTCCTTCCTCAAACTTCCGGCTCGACATGTGATAGGCGAGCGAATCGGAAGCCACCTTCTTCTGCATCTGATGCAACTCCTTGGCGTAACCCTCTGCATCCATTACCGCCTGAGCTATCTGGTCGTGAAGCTTGCGCCTGGTTTCCTCCAGGTTCACCTGTGCCAGTTGCCAGTCGTTGCGTGCCTTCTTCACGCTGTGCCAGCGGTCGCTATTATAAATAGGTATGGAAAGGGTCAACGCGAGGTATTCGCCCTGGTTGTTGTGAAACTGCGAGGCAAACCCATCGTATTGCCCTTTCTGAGAGAGATTCTTATAATAGTTGGTAGAAATGCCGCCACCGAGAGAGAGTGATGGCAGCAATCTGCCTTTTGCAATCTTATAATCATACCGTGCCCGCTCTACTTCGTATTCTGCCGACTTCAAATCGGGAGAAATATGCTGGAAGCCCTGGTAAACGGTTTCGTAGTTTATTCCAGATTCAGAAACCTCTTTATTTCCTGACTTCAGTTCCAATTTCAGCTCTTCATCCACCGGAAAATTCATAGCCGATTTCAAGGCGAGCAGACTCTGTTTTGCCACATTCTCCTGATGCGTAAGATTGTATTCATCTTCTGCCACCTGCGATTCCATCTGCACCACATCCGGGCGCCCCTTCTCGCCCAGTTCATACAGGCGCTGCATCTTAGCCAGCATCCGCTTGCTTTCGTTCAGTTTCTCGCTTGCTATCTGAATGCTAGCCTCAGCATAGGCAGCATCCACATATTTCTGCATCACGTCGATGGCTCGGTCGTCCTGAATCTTCTGCATCGCCGTGGCTGAATAATCCCGGCTCAGCTTAGCCTGTTTCAAGGCGTTGATGGTGGCGAAACCATCGAAGACATTCAGTTCGGCATAAAGCTGATAGTAGTTGTTGAATGTCGTTACATTATTATAAGTATTGGTTTCCGGGTCGATGTTTCGTCCCCAGGCATACTGTCCCTGCACGCCTCCCGAAACAGTAGGCAGGAATCCTGCCACAGCATGCTGGTAATCCTGCTTGCGCTGGCGGGCGTTAACTACCTCCCGCTTCACCTCCGTGGCGTGCTCCACGGCGTACTTCATGCAGTCGTCAAGGCTCCAGCTCTGTGCCGAGACACCAGCCGCCCAGACCAACCATCCTATCAATATTCCTATTCTTTTCATAATCTTCTTCATTTTGGCATGATAAGGGCAAGAGCCGTGCCAAAATAGCACTTCTCCTGATAATCAAACCATTAGATAAAAACCCTCATTAAACAAACTGTCCAACAATTAGACACCACCGTCTAATTGTTGGACAGAAAGCGCAGTTCAAAGCTAATCATTCGAAACCGCAGATTAAAGCTGATCATTTACCGCATCCACCACTTGTCCATCAAACAGATTGATGATGCGACTGGCGTAGGTAGCATCGTGCTTGGAGTGCGTAACCATCACGATAGTGGTTCCCTCCTCGTTCAGTTCGCTGAGCAACTGCATCACCTCCATACCATTCTTGGAATCGAGGTTACCCGTAGGCTCATCGGCAAGGATGATACTAGGCTTGCCCACCACGGCACGGGCGATGGCAACCCTCTGCTGCTGACCGCCCGAAAGCTGATGAGGATAATGCTTGGCACGATGGCTCAGCTTCACTTTTCTCAGAATTTCGAGCACGCGCTCCTTGCGCTCCGCTTTTCCCACTCCGAGGTATTTCAGCTGCAAATCCACATTCTCCTCAACGGTAAGTTCATCGATAAGATTGAAATTCTGAAACACGAAGCCGATGCGACCCTTGCGATAGGTGGTGCGCTCACGCTCCTTCAGATGACCCACTTCCTCGTTATTCAACCAATACTTGCCCTCCGTAGGACTATCCAGCAAACCCAGGATGTTCAGCAAGGTTGACTTGCCGCATCCCGAAGGACCCATGATGGCGATAAACTCGCCATCTTCTACTTCTATGTTTACGCCGTTCAGGGCGATGGTTTCCACCTCTTCCGTGCGGAATATTCTAGTTAAATTCTCTGTTCGTATCATCGTTAGAAATCTTTTTTAAAGTTTATGACTCATTATTCAGCCTTGATGCTGTCTATCGGATTCGACATCGCCGTACGCAGGGTGCAGCCGATAACCGAAACAAAGGCTATCAATAAGGTAAAGACGGCACCAGCCAGCAACACCCACCAAGGGAAGGAGATGCGATGGACGAAATCCATGAGATAAGTCTGCATCAGCTTCACACAGATAGGGATGGCGATGACCACAGCCACCAGCGAACTGACAAGGAATCTCTTAGCCAGTTGCCAAGCCGCATCCCCAATCGAAGCACCCATCACCTTGCGCAGGGCAATCTGGCGCTTCTGCTGGTTGCCGTAGTAAACCGACATTCCGAAGAGACCCAGGGCAGAAATCAGAATAGAGATGCTCATGAAGGTGATGATGAGCACCATCATATTATGCTTGTCCTTGAGGTTGTTCTTCAGTGTATCATCCATATATTCCGCCTGCATTTCCGCAGGAACGCCCATCAGTTCCTTAGCCACCTGCTTGCAGGTATTCCGGATAGCCTGCAGCGCCTGGGCATGATTGCCACGGGTTTTCACCAGAACAGTCCATCCACGCTGCTGCGGGGTAATGACCCCAATGGCATTATGCTCCGTTTTCTCATTCTCGCTCAGCGCATCTCCACTATGATAATCGGCAATCACGCCGCACACCTCATATTCATGCTTTCCATCCTTCATTCTCAATCCGAACCAAGGCTTGTGAGCAGAAACACCATAGGCACGCTTCGCCTCTTCCGTTACCCAAATCTTGCCATAGGCTGGTTCGCAATACTGCTCAATCACCCTGATTCCCAACATCTTCATCGCCGTGGAATCTACCATGAACATACGGAGCATTCCTATCAGTTTTTCATTATCATCATGCACGCCATTTCCCCAGCAGGTGATAGGATTGGCGTTGCCGGAAGTTGCCTCTTCCACCTCAGGAAGCGCTTTCAATCGGTTCCTGAGGATAGCCATCTTCTCAGGCGAACCATCCAAGGAAGAATAGATGGAAACAATATCCTTCGTCTGATAACCCAACGGCAAATCGGCAAGATGCTTCATCTGGAGCATCATCGTTATCGCCATCACTACCAGCGTGATGCTGATGACATTCTGGGCAACGATAAACACCTTGCTGAACCACATCTTGCTGCGCATGCGGATGGTTCCCTTCACCACATCTATCGGATTGAAACGGGAAACCACGATGGCAGGAAGGATTCCCGCAAAGATGGAAATGATGACGTAAGCCAACGGCAGGAACCACAGAAGATCAAAGGAATGGAACAGGTCGATTTTCGTATCCAACATCGAATTGAACAACGGGATGAATGCCCAGGAAATCAACAAGCCCAGCAGGAAGCAGACTGCCGTGAACAGCGCCGACTCCTTAAGATAGCGCAGCATCACGCCCCCTACCGATTCGCCCAGCAGCCTTCGGGTAGCCATTTCCTTCGCACGGTTGCCAATCTGAGCCACCGTAAGATTGATGTAATTGAACAAGGCAGAGAGCAGCAGAACCAGCGCCACTACCAGGAGGATATTCACTAGAGTACGATTGCCATGCTTGAAAATTTCGACATCATCATCCGTAAAATGAATCTGGTCCCATCTCACAAACTGGCAACCCCACATAAAGCTGGCTCCATCCGAATCCTTCTTCCATCCCTTCCAGTAGTTCATGTATTTGCCGAGCAAGGTCTGTCTCACCTTTTCCGGGTCAGCATCCTTTGCCAGTCGCGCCACCGTAGTGCAAGAGCCAAACTGATCCATCGCCTGAGCCTCAGCTTCTATCAGTTTCATCGACACGAAAATATCGTATGGGTTAAGAAGGTCCTCACGGTCGAAATCTTCCATGATTCCCACCACCTTCAGTTGCAGTTTTCCGCATTGGATGGTGCGGCCGATAGGATTGGCGTTGCCGAAGGCTTTCTTGGCAAAAGATTCCGAAACCATTGCCTGATGAGCATCCGAAAGAAGATGATCAGGCGCACAACCACGGCATTTGTAACCCATGAACTGGGAGAAGTTCGGGTCGATAGCCAGATATTTTGCCTCATAATACTGTCCATCTATCATGGCTCCCTGCGGAGCATAATATTCACCAAATCTTGTCCATCCCTTGATTTCGGGGATAGAAGGAAAGAATTCCTTGGCTGTGCCCCAGGTCATTCCGAGATAATCGCCGGAACCTGCTACATAGAGTTCCTTCGCCAGTTTCTGATTCGTTCCCACACGATACTCTGCAGTAGCGTAGGAAACGAGAATCAGCACAAAAGCCAGTGCCACCGAGAGGCCCAAGGCCTCTATGGTGGCATAAAGCTTGTTGCGTGATAAGAATTTCACATAACTTTTCATCATATACTCATTTATTTTTTGTTTCACTTAAATCAAACGATAAAGGAAGAATGCCATCTCCCTGTTTTCGTTAGCTGCTGCAAAGGTACGGCTTCTCCCGTTTTCTGCCAAGAATTCCGGCAGCCCGAAAGGTGGATTGTATGAAATTCATACACTCTATTGTATGATTATCACACAACAGCCCCGTTTTTGTTTGTCGTTTCGGGAAAAAAGCGTACTTTTGCAAACAAAAAAAGAAAATATGAAATACGGAACCCTTCTTGTCATCGACGATAATCCGTCGATACTCACGGCGCTGAAGATCTGTCTGGGCAATACGTTCGAACGGATCCTCACCCTTTCTCGCCCCGATACTGCCCCCACGCTGCTGCAACAGGAGCAGGTAGATCTCATCCTGCTCGACATGAACTTCTCGCTTGGCGTAAACAGCGGCCAGGACGGTTTGCTCTGGCTCCGCACCTTCCGCCGGCTCCATGCCCACATCCCCGTGGTGCTCATTACCGCCTTTGCCGACGTGCAGCTAGCCATCAAGGGATTGAAAAGCGGAGCTGCCGATTTCGTCACCAAGCCCTGGGATAATGACGAACTGATAAGGGTGCTAAAGGACGCCATCGACAACAATACGGAAGTGGCAACCTTGGAGAATTTCGAGAACGATTACATCCGGAAGGTTGTGGATAAATGCCACGGCAACATCTCGCGTGCAGCCGAAATGCTCGGCATTACCCGACAAACCCTTTACGCAAAACTGAAGAGATAAACATACTATTTTTATGGTTATTATCAAGATTATATATTTAATAGGTGGAATCTGCTTCATCCTGGGCGGTCTCATCTATCTGTTCTTTCGCCATCAGCGAAAGTTGAAGGCGCGTGCCTTTCTGATGCGAGAGGCAGTAAGGAATGGTGATTACGCCTTCCGCCTCCCCACTTCGGGCTTGCAGCCAGGCGAAAGAGCCTTGCAGCAGGCACTCAACGACATGCAGGGCGACATTGCCCGCCTCGTAGCCAGACACGAAGTGGAATCCTGGCAGAAACTGACCCGTGTACTCACCCACGAAATCATGAACGCCACGGCTCCCATCTCCAGCATCTGCCAGGCTTATCTCAGCAACCCGCAGATCAAGGGAAGCGAATACGAGGAAGGCATTCAGGCGATTCACGACACCAGCAAGTCGCTTACCAACTTCGTGGACAGTTACCGCAAGCTCACCCAGCTTCAGGCTCCCGTCGTAGAACCCCTTCCGCTCATCTCTTTCCTGGAGAGCATCAAGGCGCTCTATCCCGACCTCAGCTGGCACATTTCTCTCCCCCAGAATGCCACGCTGGAAGCCGACCGCAACATGCTGCGCCAGGTATTCATCAATCTTACCAAGAATGCCATCGAAGCCCATGCCACCGACATCGACGTCCGCATGAGCCAAAACAGCCACCCTATCCTGCTGTTCAGCAACAATGGCGCCCCCATTCCTGCCGATGTGGCACGTGAAATCTTCATCCCATTCTTCACCACCAAATCATCCGGCACGGGAATCGGCCTATCCCTCTCCCGCCAGATGCTGATGATGCAGAACATCGAACTGGGACTTGCCGACACTTCCATCTCCGGCTACCATGTTACATTCTACCTGGAAAAACAAAAAGATTGACATCAATTTCGTAGTTTCCAGGTTTCATCTACATTAAAATTATCATAATTTTAAGTTATCAAGAAAAGAAAATGACAGAAAAGCTTGGTGCTTTCGAAAAAAAACATTACCTTTGTCACCATAAAATAAACAACGTAACGACATTAAATACATGATGACAATTGAAGAATACAGAGCAGAAGTCTTGCAGGCTTTGCTCGAAGCAAAGAATGAGGATGGCACTCCAGCAATTACACCGAAGGAAGCACAGGAGGCTCTCAATGGTTTTACCGACGACGAATTGCAGGACGGCATCTTATGGAACTCTCCACAGGACGTGGCCGATATTATCCTTGAAGGATAAAGAAAACATCGTTTTTCTTTGCTCATTCCAATTATTATTTGTAATTTTGCAGACGCTTAAGTAAAAGGGGGTACTTGCAAGCCCCCTCACTTACCAGGCATTTGAATAAAGAAAAAGATTTTTTACCGGTAAAAAAAAAAGATATAAAGATAATGAAGATAGAAAACGAAATCATCAGCTCTGTCATCGCGGCGGTGAAGGAGCTTTATGGTCAGGACGTACCTGAAAAGATGGTAGCCCTGCAGAAGACCAAGAGTAATTTCGAAGGTAACCTTACCCTCGTCGTATTCCCATTCCTCAAGATATCTAAGAAGAAACCTGAGGATACTGCACAGGAAATCGGTGAGTACTTGAAGAAAAACTGCGCTCATATTATCGCAGACTTCAATGTGGTAAAAGGTTTCCTCAACCTTTCTATCGCTCCTGCCGCTTGGGTAGGACTCCTCAACACCATCAACGCTGACCCTAAGTTCGGTGAGAAGCCAGTTACAGAGAACAGCCCACTCGTCATGATCGAGTACTCTTCTCCTAACACCAACAAGCCTCTCCACCTCGGTCACGTGCGCAACAACCTCCTCGGCTGGTCATTGGCCCAGATTATGGAGGCTAACGGCAACAAGGTAATCAAGACAAACATCGTTAACGACCGTGGTATTCACATCTGCAAGTCGATGCTCGCTTGGCTCAAGTGGGGCAATGGCGAAACTCCTGAGACTTCCGGCAAGAAGGGCGACCACCTCATCGGCGACTACTATGTAGCCTTCGACAAGCACTATCGTGAGGAAATCGCAGAGCTCAAGGCTCAGTATATGAAGGATGGCATGGACGAGGAAGCTGCCACAGAGAAAGCAAAGGCAGAGGCTCCACTGATCAAGGAGGCTCACGAAATGCTCGTGAAGTGGGAGAACAACGACCCTGAGGTCCGTGCACTCTGGCAGAAGATGAACAGCTGGGTTTACGCTGGCTTCGACGAGACCTACAAGATGATGGGTGTAGGTTTCGACAAGATATATTATGAGTCAAACACTTACCTCGAGGGTAAGAAGAAGGTAGAGGAAGGATTGGAGAAGGGTCTCTTCTTCCGCAAGGACGATAACTCTGTATGGGCAGACCTCACCAACGAGGGCCTCGACCAGAAGCTCCTGCTCCGTTCAGATGGCACTTCTGTCTATATGACTCAGGACATCGGTACTGCCGACCTCCGTTTCAAGGACTTCCCTATCGACAAGATGATTTACGTAGTAGGTAATGAGCAGAACTACCACTTCCAGGTACTCTCTATCCTGCTCGACCGCCTCGGCTTCAAGTGGGGTAAGGACTTGGTTCACTTCTCTTACGGAATGGTAGAGTTGCCTAACGGTAAGATGAAGAGCCGCGAGGGAACCGTAGTAGATGCAGACGACCTGATGGCAGAGATGATCAAGGATGCTCGCCAGACAAGCGATGAGCTCGGCAAGTTCAAGGACATGAGCGAGGAAGAGCGCCAGGAGATTTCACGCATCGTGGGTCTCGGAGCGTTGAAGTACTTCATCCTCAAGGTAGATGCCCGCAAGAACATGCTCTTCAACCCAGAAGAGAGTATCGACTTCAACGGCAATACAGGTCCTTTCATCCAGTACACCTACGCTCGTATCCGCAGCATCATGCGTAAGGCTGCTGCCGAGGGTATCGAGATTCCTGCTGAGTTGGGCGCTGATGCTCCTATCAACGAGAAGGAGATCGACCTTATCCAGAAGATGAACGACTTCGCTGCTGCCGTAGCTGATGCCGGCAACAACTACAACCCTGGTGGTATTGCTAACTACTGCTACGAGTTGACCAAGGAGTTCAACCAGTTCTATCACGACTACAGCATCCTGAATGCTGAGAGCGAGGCTGAGAAGATTACCCGCCTGGTTCTTGCAGCCAATGTTGCCAAGATTCTGAAGAACGGTATGGCTCTGCTCGGTATCGAGGTTCCAGAAAGAATGTAAAAAATTTAGGTAATTAGAGGCTATCAGGAGTAAAGCACTCCTGAAAAACTTCTCAAGATATAATTAACCTACAATTTAAAAATTGAATATTGACTATTGACAAATAATGAGCATCCCCAGAGCCAGACTTTGGGGCTTGCTCATTTCTTTTTTATATGGGTCAGTATTCCCCAAAACAGAACTTTCGTATGTGGTTCAGTAAAACACAAATCATCTATCCAATAAAAGAAACAAATAAAAGAAACGCAAATGAGTAACATGCCCGTAAATCCTCCTTCATGGAGAAACGATACAGTCTTGCCTTTGCCCAATGAGGTGAAGGCGAACGCCTGGGCTGTGGATGCAGCCTGCTCCGGAAATCCCGGTCCGATGGAATATCAATGCATTGATCTTCAGACTGGTGCGCAGGTTTTCCACTATGGTCCTATCCACGGCACCAACAACATCGGCGAATTCCTCGCCATCGTCCATGCCCTCGCCCTGATGGCTCAGAAAGGCATTACCGACAAGGTAATCTACAGCGACAGCGTAAATGCCCAGCTCTGGGTAAACAAGAAGCAATGCAAGACCAAACTGGAGCGTACTCCTCAAACCGAGCAGCTCTATCAGATCATCGCCCGTGCCGAAAATTGGCTCCGCACCCACCCCGTCACCGTGCCTATCTTTAAATGGGAAACGAAGAAGTGGGGCGAGATTCCTGCCGATTTCGGAAGGAAAGGATAAAAACGCAATCTCAAAAACACTCTTCACCCTTCACCTTTCAGGCATAACCCCCTATCACTCAATAGTTTCGGCGGGTGAAGAGTTACGCAGGCCCTTCACCACCCTTCACCCACTCTTCACCTCCTAATTTTTCCATTTTTTTCGCATAAAAGCAAAATTTTCCAAGGGTGAAGAGTGGGTGAAGGGTGGTGAAGGGGCAAGAGCACTCTTCACCCTCATAACATTCTAATTCACAACAAATTATCCCCAAAAGGTGAAGGGTGAAGAGTAAAAGCGAGAGTAGAATTTTGACGACTGTGCTTGATTACCAAAGGAATCTTCTTCCTAAAAAAACGAGGCGACGCATCGTTTCGTGCCTCGCCATGGCATAATGTTGCCCTGGTAGGGGGCAATATTATGCCATAGTCAGGCAATAAATGAAAAGAGGCTTAAATAAGCAGCAATGGAAGCCACTTTTCTCCTAACAAATAGCCATTTTTAATTCTTCCCCCAACAAAAGTGCTGTAATAATTTGGAGGTTTCAGGAATTAATCGTAAATTTGCACCAAATCTAAACAGATTCATAACTAGCTAACTTGTAATTATTAATAATTCAACCAGACAATGAAACAAAAACATTTATTTTGGGGAGCTGCGGTTGCATTGACCTTCCTCTTCAGCGCATCAGCTATTGCACAACCTAGACACACCAAGAAAAAGGTGAAGAAGGTGGTGGAGACCAAAGTTGACGTTTGTCCGTTTACAGACAAATGGGTAGAAGACGAAACTAAGTTTGAGGATCGCAAGGAAAAGGCGCACGCTACTTTCGTGCCTTATTCTTCTACTGCCACCATGCAGCAGGACGATTACTTCAAATTCCCATGGCTCACTCCTAAGCACGCCAACTATCTCCTGCTCAACGGTAAGTGGAAATTCCACTACACAGCCGACTGGAAGCAGGGCAAACCAGACAAGGATGATTTCTGGGCTGACAACGCAGACGTTTCTTCCTGGAAGGAACTCCAGGTGCCTCTGAACTGGGAGATGGCTGGATACGATGTTCCGGTTTACAACAACGTAGGTTATCCTTTCGAGAACAAACCTCCGTTCATCACAGCCTTCAAGGATAATTTCGACAAGAATCCGGTAGGTTCTTATCGCCGCAACTTCAACCTGCCAGAGGGTTGGGAAACTGGCAAGCGCGTATTCCTCCACTTCGACGGTGCCTGCAGCGCCATCGTGGTTTGGGTAAACGGAAAATATGCCGGCTATTCACAGGGCGCCAACACCGATGCAGACTTCGATGTTACCAACCTCGTTCGCAAGGGCGACAACAACGTATCGGTTCGCGTTTACCGCTGGAGCGACGGTTCGTACCTGGAGGGACAGGATATGTGGCACCTCGGTGGTATTCACCGCGATGTTTATCTCGTAGCTACTCCAAAGACCTTCGTGGCAGACCATTACATCACATCTGCCCTGAACAGCGATTACACATCAGGCAACCTGAATGTTGACCTGACCATCGATAACGCAGCCAAGGAGAAATCTGAGAAGACACTGGAGATCGAACTCCTCGACCCACAGGGCAAGTCTGTTGCCAAGCAGTCAGCTCAGGTTGCAATGACCGCCAAGGATGCTCAGAAGAACTGTCGCCTTAGCATCGACAACCTCACCGGTCTGAAGGCTTGGACCTCAGAGCAGCCTAATCTCTATACCGTTATCGTTCGCCAGAAGGCAGGCGACCAGGAAGAGATGGTATTCTCTACCAAATACGGTTTCAGAGAGGTGACCATCAAGGATAAACTGGTTTATGTTAACGGCAAGCGAGTATTCTTCAAGGGTGTCAACACCCAGGATATTCACCCACTCTATGGTCACGCCATCGATGTGGAGACCATGCTTCGCGACGTAACCCTGATGAAGCAGGCTAACGTGAACACCGTTCGTACCAGCCATTATCCTCGTCAGGCTAAGATGTATGCGATGTTCGACTACTACGGATTGTACTGCATGAACGAGGCCGACGTGGAGTGCCACAACAACCACTCACTCTCCAACAACCCAACCTGGCGCGCAGCCTACGTGGACCGCACAGAGCGCATGGTATTGAGAGACCGCAACCATCCTAGCGTGGTATTCTGGTCGCTCGGTAACGAGTCAGGCGGTGGCGACAACTTCCAGGCTACCTACGATAAGGTGAAGGAGCTTTTGCCTGGTCGCGACGCGTGGGTTCACTACGAGGGTTACAATCACGGTGCCAAGTACTCAGACTTCGGTTCAGACATGTATCCAAAAATCGAGGTAGTGAAGAAGCAGATGGATGGCCTACACAACAAGCCATACTTTATCTGTGAGTATGCTCACGCCATGGGTCAGGCTGTAGGTAACCTGCAGGAATACTGGGATCTCATCGAGGCAAGTACAGGTATTACCGGTGGCTGCATCTGGGATTGGGTTGACCAGGGAATCTACGATACACGCCGCATCCGCAAGGGTCTTCCTCTGAAGGATCCTAAGACCGGACTCCACTACTACACATCCGGTTACGACTACACCAAGATGAACAACGGTTACAGAGGATTCCAGGGCGACTTCATGAGCAACGGAATCATCACTCCAGGAAGAGAGTGGACAGCCAAGCTCACCGAGGTGAAGTATGTTTATAGAGATGTGAACTTCGAGTCTTTCTACAGCCGCGTACTCACCCTGAAGAACAAGTGCGCATTCACCAACCTGGCAGATATCTATGATCTCAGCTACGAGGTGCTCCGCAACGGTGTATCTGTAGAGAAGAACCAGGTGGCTATCCCATCGGTAAAGCCAGGCAAGACCTGCGACATCAACATCCCATACACCACCGCTGTAGATGATAAGGCAGAGTATGTCATCACCTTCAGCCTCGTTCTGAAGAAGGCTACTTCATGGAGCAAGCAGGGTTATATGATGGCTCAGCAGCAGTTCAAGCTTTCTGCAGAGAACGCAGGTGGCGCATCTGTTGCCGACCCAACCTTCGTACAGAAAGATCATGGCACTTTGCCAGCTATCCAGGAGAAGGGCAAGCTGAAGGTGAAGGATAACACCATCACCGGCAACGACTTCAGCATCACATTCGCAGAGGATGGAACCCTCGCCAACTGGACTTATCGCAATACTCAGCTCGTTCAGCCTAATGCAGGTCCTGACTTCAACGGCTTCCGCCGCATCGCCAACGACAACGTGAACCTGGGTGCTACAGGTGGTGTTGCCGAGAACGAGAACAAGGAAGAGGGTGCACTCACCGGTAAGAAGATGATGGTGAAGGCTCCTAAGAAGCAGGGCAAGAACGTGGTTGTGGAAACTGCCGTTACCAATGGTAAGGATACTCACCAGATTGCTTACACCATCTATCCTAACGGAACCGTGGATATGAAGGTAACTACCAACAATTCTTCTGAGGAAACCCGAAAAATTGGTATTGCCATGCAGTTTGCTCCTGGTTTCGAGAATGTGGAGTATTATGCCAAGGGTCCTTGGAGCAACTACATCGACCGCCAGAGAGGTTCGTTGTTAGGTTTGTACAAGACCACCGTGGATGGCATGTTCGAAGAGCAGAGTGCTCCTCAGACCATGGGCGACCGCCAGGGCTTGCGCCAGTTGACACTCGACAACAACAGCACGAAGTTGCAGATTACCACCGAGGGCCAGGTAGCCTTCTCGTTGTCTCACTTCGATGATGCTCAGTTCAACTACGACGTATTCTATGGTGGCAAGCATCCTTACGACCTGGTACGCTCTAACCAGATTTTCGCTCACTTCGATTTCTGGCAGCGTGGTATCGGTAACCGCAGCTGTGGTGGCGACTCTTGTCTGCCACAGTACATGACCCCAACAGGTGCTCATGAGTTCACCTTGCGCTTCACTCCGATGGCGAAATAAGGAAATAAAGAATACAATATAAAAAAGGTGGGTGTTACACGAATTGTAGTAGCACCCACCTTTTTTATATTGTATGATGTTTGAATGTTTAGTAATCCTGGATGTAGCCCTTGGTAAACATGTCATACGACAGGGCTTCCAGTTCAGCGAGCGTCATGTGCTCCACGGCGTGCTCTATCTTGCGAACCAACTCGTCTCTCTTGAAATCGTCGTTATCGCTCAGGCGAGATGTAAATCTATTGCTCATACTCGTTCATAATTATTTATTATATTATTATCATACGCCTCATAGTTGATTAACCGGATGTTATGAGGGAGCTTTGGCGCTGCTGTTCCGGCAGTTACCACGTTTTCCACAGATGTGGATAAAGATGTTTCTACCCTGATTTCATCCCATAATCCAGCATCAAGGAAAGCCTGATGGGTGATGGCGCCACCTTCTACTATCAGCGACTGCACCTTATTATTATATAGGTACTGCATCATCTGCTTCAACACCTCTTCCTTGCCCTTGGAAAAATCCAAGCCCTCGAAACAAGGATGATGGCGGTCGATGACCAGTCGCATCGGATTCTTTCCGCTCCAATCTCTTACGTTGAGCTGGCTATGGTCACGCTCATCAGTAATTCTACCTACCAGGATAGCATCGTTCTCGGCACGAAGCTTATGCGAAAGCATCTTGGTAAATGGCGTAGAAATCGCCATACCCTGAAAATTATTATCCAGAAAGCCATTCGCCGTCTGCGCCCATTTCAGGATGATGTATGGTCGCTGATGGGTATTGAAGGTGATGAAGCGCTTGTTCAGTTCGAGACATTCCGCCTCTAGAACACCCACCGTTACCTCGATTCCTGCCTCTCGAATCTTCTGGATTCCCCGCCCCTGCACCTTGGCAAAAGGATCCACGCAGCCACAGACACATCTCCTTACACCTTGTCTTACGATAAGGTCGGCGCAAGGAGGCGTCTTGCCATAATGAGAACACGGTTCTAGACTCACATAGATGGTGGCTTGGCTTAATAGATGCTCATCTTCAGGCTTAACTGAAGCAAAGGCATTGACTTCAGCGTGCCCCTCGCCACATCTTACATGATAACCCTCGCCGATGATTCTGCCCTCTTCGCTCACGATGACGGCACCCACCATCGGATTAGGCTTTGCATTCTGCCTACCGTTCTTAGCCAACTGCAGGCAGCGGCGCATGAACATTTCGTCTATCTCCTGCTGGCTAAGCAAGAAAATCGAAG
>OCLH01000118.1_pt1 | contig 15336 bp, 9 predicted proteins | sample 1495891 | NCBI WGS metagenome assembly OCLH01 (sample SAMN03418266, study PRJEB22391) | human gut metagenome | biome: human-gut; feature: organic feature; material: feces | host: Homo sapiens | place: Tanzania | collected 2013-01
CGTAAGGCACGTCGGCGTGATGGCGCTGATGGGCGGCGAGAAGAGGTTCATCTCCGCGCTGGACGAACTCTTCTACCACGATCTTCCTGAATATGCCTACGCAACCAACGAGGACATCACTAAAGACTGCCTGATCGGTGGCTATGTACACGGCAACGAGCCGAGCCATCATATTCCTTATCTCTATGCCTGGACAAGCCAGCCGTGGAAGACACAGTACTGGATGAGGGAAATCATCAACAGGATGTATCGTCCTGATATTCACGGATTGGGAGGAAATGACGATTGCGGTCAGATGTCCGCTTGGTACATCTTCGGCGTGCTTGGATTCTATCCTGTCTGCCCCGGAAGCGACCAGTACGTGTTCGGCGCTCCGTACCTTCCGTACGCCAAGATCGCACTTCCGAACGGCAAAACCCTTGAGGTGAAAGCTTCCGGTGTGAGCGACACGAACCGCTATGTCAAGAAGGTTCTGCGCGACGGCGTTGAGTGCAAGAAACTATACATCACCCACGAAGACCTCCTCCAAGGAGGCACCCTCGAGTTCGTCATGGCCTCCAAGCCGAACAAGGCCCGCGGCCAGAAGCCTGCCGACAAGCCATACTCGCTTTCCGCAAAAGCAAAGTAACTTTCCGCGGAGGGTAAGCCTCTGTTTCACAGTATATTAAGCGAAGTCCTACAGCTGATATCAGCTGTAGGGCTTCGCTTTTGTAATTGATTTTCAATCGCTTACTCCCCACTGCGTTTTAACGTAATGCCTGAATCTGCACCGCACTCAACCCTGTGAACAGCATAATCTGATCCACTGGCATTCCGTTAAGAAGCATAGCTTTTGCCACCTCGGCCTTTCCTTCGGTTCTGCCTTCGGCCAGCCATTTGTCTTTTCCCTCTTTGAACCCCCTGCGGTAGCCCTACTGTTCACTGCCCTCAAGGTAAGTCAGCATCTCATCCTTTGAAATCGTATCGCTGAAATAACTTTCTATCTGCTCGTCACTCAGACCGCGGATGCGCATCGCCCCCTCCAGTTCTTTGAACCAAGAGCATTTCGCCGCGGCGGTCCTTGCAATAGATACTGAAATTTCTGAATATCCGGCACCATCCGGCGACAGGGCTGTCATATCCCTCGGCGTAGCGCATGCGGTACTCCCGTTCCTCATCATTAAAGGACACCTATCCGATAACACTGTTGTCCTTTTGTCCGGCCGTCGTGCCCTTGACCGTGGCGTACATATCTCTCGAATCTTTCATAGTAAAAAAATGATTAATGGTTAAACTTACTGTTTCGAAGACCGTCCCGGAACATAGTCGCAAAATCGGAATCGTAAGCGTAAAAAAGAAAAGAAACCTATAAGGACTATAAAAAACAGGAATTAACCACCAAAGAAACCACTTCGACAGGCTCGATGATTCTGTCAAGCAAGATCTTTTTGTTAAACAACAAATTTAGTATTTATGTCTTTCAAAAAGATCGTTTTGTCTCTAGTCCTTGTACTGGCGCCATTGGCGGTTTTGGGTCAGACCAAGACCATCAAAGGTGTGATCTACGAGGAGGAAACCGGCGAGACCATGCCGGGAGCGACAGTGTCGGTCGTCGGATCCACAAAGGGTGTGATGACTGACCTTGACGGTTCTTTCGAACTGTCCGGAGTCAAGCCGACTGACAAACTCAAGTTTGAGTGTCTCGGAAAAGAGACTCAAATCCTGGAAGTCGGAAGTATGACCAACTTCATCGTTAAGCTGAAGAACGCGGCTAACGAACTGGACGAGGTGACCATCGTCGCCTTCGGTAAGCAAAGGAAGGAGAGCACTGTCGCCGCCATCACAACCGTTGATGTCGGAACCCTTAAGGTGCCGTCCAGCAACTTGACAACCGCATTGGCCGGTAATGTCGCCGGTGTGATCGCCTACCAGCGCTCCGGTGAGCCTGGACAGGACAACGCCGACTTCTTCGTGCGTGGTATCACCACGTTCGGCGCGAACACCAGTCCTTTGATCCTCATTGACAACATCGAGCTTACCTCCACAGACCTCGCCCGCCTTCAGCCGGACGACATCGAGAGCTTCTCGATTATGAAGGATGCCACGGCGACGGCTCTTTACGGAGCCCGCGGAGCCAACGGTGTGATCTTTGTGACCACAAAGCGCGGCCAGGAAGGCCCGGCGAAAATTTTCGCCCGTGTAGAGACCTCGATCTCCCAGCCTACCGATGTTGTACAGCTTGCCGACCCTATCACCTACATGAAGTCCTACAATGAGGCCATCACCACCCGTGACCCTCTCGGAGACCTGATGTACTCTTACGACAAGATCGAGAACACCGGTAAACCGGGCGCGAATCCGTACATCTACCCTGCCAACGATTGGTACAAGATGCTCTTCAAGGATTATTCCACGGCATACCGCGCAAACGTTTCCGTTCGCGGTGGAGGCAAGGTTGCGACCTATTATGTGTCCGGTGCGTTCACCGAGGACACGGGTATCCTGAACGTCGATAAGAGGAATAGTTTCAACAACAACATCGACCAGAAAACCTATACCCTCCGCTCCAACATCGACATCAATGTGACCCCTACCACGAAGCTGGCTATCCGCCTTACCGGTAACTTCACGGATTACCGAGGACCGCTGGACGGAGGTAACAAGGTCTATGTGGATGTTGTTCACTCAGATCCTGTTCTCTTCCCGGCGTACTACCCGATGGATGATGACCACATCGGCATCAAACACATCATGTTCGGCAACTGGGACAAAGGAGGTTACACGAACCCTTATGCGAATATGGTCAAGGGGTACCGCGACTACCAACGTTCCCAGATGATCGCGGCGGTCGAACTCAACCAGAATCTTGATTTCATCACAAAGGGGCTCAGCGCGATGACATTGTTCAACCTGACTCGTCTTTCAGACTTCAGCGTCAACCGTCAGTTCAGTCCTTATTGGTACACGATGGACAACTACGACTCCTACACTGGAGAATACCACTTACGCAGAATCAACGATGATGGTACCGACTACCTCACCTACAATGAAGGAAGCAAGACTGTGCAGAACACATTATATTCAGAGACCAGACTCAACTATGCCCGTGACTTCGGCCGCAGCGAGGTGACCGGCCTTTTGGTACTCACCGCCTATGAGTCACGCAAAGCCAACGCCGGCTCCCTCCAGCTTTCCCTTCCTTCCCGCAACGCCGGTCTTTCCGGACGTTTCACCTACGGTTGGGACAAGAGGTACTTCACCGAGTTCAACTTCGGTTACAATGGCTCCGAACGTTTCCACAAATCCCACCGTTGGGGATTCTTCCCTTCTGCCGGTGCTGCGTGGGTGATGTCAAACGAGCCTTGGTTCAAGTCTTTGAAGAAAACTGTTGACAACCTTAAATTCAGGGTATCGTACGGTCTCGTCGGAAACGACAAGATTGGTAATGAAAACAACCGTTTCTACTACCTCTCTGAAATGAATATGAATAGTTCCGCTAATCAGGCGTTCTTCGGTGATCGCAGGCAGGTCAACTACAAAGGCATCGATGTGACCCGCTATGCGAACGAGGCTATCACTTGGGAAAAATCCTACAAGACCAATTACGCTGTGGAACTCGGTCTGTTCGACAACTTCGACCTCATCGCCGAGTACTTCACCGAGAGGCGTAAGGACATATTCATGACTCGTGCCGACGTTCCAGAGACAATGGGACTTCAGGCGGGAATATCCGCCAACATCGGTGAGGCCAGAGCCCACGGTGTCGATCTTCAGGCTGAGTACCAAAAGGTTTGGAACAAGGACTTCTGGACATCCGCAAGAGCGAATTTCACTTGGTCAACAGGCAAGTACGATGTCTATGAGGAGCCCACCTATCCAGAGAAGTACCGTCAGCACGCAGGCTACTCCATCAAGCAGACCTGGGGCTACATCGCAGAGCGCCTGTTCATTGATGACGAAGAGGCGGCCAACAGCCCTGACCAGACTTCTTTCGGTTCTCCTTACGGAGGTGGTGACATCAAGTATACCGATGTCAATGGTGACGGCAAGATCACAACCGCTGATATGGTTCCGATCGGTTATCCTACCTCTCCTGAGATCATCTATGGATTCGGTGTTTCACTCGGTTACAAAGGGATTGACCTTTCCGTGTTCTTCCAAGGCCTTGGACGAGAGTCGTTCTGGATTGATGCGACAAGTACCTACAGCACCAAATATAACAGGTACGGTACCGCTCCGTTCGTGAACAACACCCAGTTGCTCAAGGCTTACGCTGACAGCCACTGGAGCGAGGACAACCGTGACATTTACGCTCTTTATCCAAGGTACAGCGCCTACGAAAACCTCAACAACACAGCGACGAGTACCTGGTGGATGAGGGATGGTTCATTCCTTCGTCTGAAACAGCTTGAACTTGGTTATACCATTCCACAGAAGTTGACCACTAAACTCCATATTGGAAGTCTGCGTGTCTACTTCCAGGGCAATAATCTCCTGTGCTGGAGCAAGTTCAAACTTTGGGATCCCGAGCTTGCCGGTAATGGCCTTAATTACCCTATTCAGAGGACATTCAACTTTGGTGTGAATGTTACGTTTGACACCAAATAATGTACGAGAATTATGAAAAAGTTTTTTAAGAATATCACAATTTCACTGCTGGCGGCGGCTTCGCTGTACGGAGTCAACGGTTGCAACAAGTTCCTTGATGTTGTCCCGGATGATGGACTGGCATCAATCGAAACCGCATTCAATCTCAGATCGACAGCCATCAGGTATCTGGCCACCTGCTATTCATATATGACAAATGACGGAGTGGCCGGACAAGACAGCGGAATGCTTACCGGTGACGACCTTTGGGATCTGGACAGCCGTGTCACCACGTACTTATACAACAAGAACTATGCTTCTTTCCCTATCGCAAAAGGATTGCAAAGTGCTGCCATCTGCTATAACAGCGACTGGAAAAGTATGTACGAAGGAATCCGTTGCTGCGACATTCTGGTGGAGAATATCGATAAGGTTCCGGATATGAACGAAGATGAGAAGCAGCAGTGGAAGGCAGAAGTCTCCTTCCTTAAAGCATACTATCACTTCAATCTTATCCGCAAATGGGGACCGGTTCCGATCATTCGTGAAAGCCTTCCGATTGATTCCAATGTTGAGGAAGTGCGCGTCTATCGTGACAACATTGATGACTGTTTTGACTTTGTGCTCGACCTTCTTGACGAGGCTCTTCCGTATTTGCCGATTGTAAACCCATCTGATGACGAGTTGGGACGTGTCACAAAGCCAATCTGTGCGGCGCTGAAGGCCAAGGTCGCTGTCTACGCGGCCAGCCCGTTGTTCAATGGAAATGAAGAGGAAGCGTCTTTGATTGACGGCCGTGGACAAAGGCTTTTCCCAGCCAAGTCTGACGCAGACAAGCTTAAACGTTGGGAGGACGCTCTTGAGGCTTGCGAGGATGCCCTTGACATCTGCGAGGAAGCCAACTTGAAGTTATACGAGAGGACATATGTTGAACAAGATTATAGAATGTGTGACTCTCTTGTCACAGATCTTACAATCCGAAACGCTTTCTGCGAAAGATGGAACAGTGAACTGATCTGGGGTAATACTCAGGTATCAACCACCTCTTTCCAGCAGTGGTGTGTGCCGATTCTGCAGATGGATCCAAGCGATGGAAAAAAACTTGGAGGTATCGGAGGAACGGATTTCATTGGCGTACCACTTAAGATCGCCGAGCAGTTCTATACGAAGAATGGACTTCCTATCAATTACGACAAGGAATTCGCTAGTGTAGATCAGTTTAAACTCAGGACAGGGGATGCAGCCCACAAATACTATATCAAACAAGGTTACGAGACTATCCAGCTGAACTTCGACCGTGAGCCAAGATTCTATGCCGATCTTGGGTTCGACGGTGGAAAATGGCTCGGTGCGTTGTCCAACTACAATGACTTGACTCCTGATGATGTACACACACTTGAAGCTCGCGGAGGTAACTCAAATGGTAAGTCCAACAATAAGGAAGCTGGCCCTGTAACAGGATATTTTCCCAAGAAATTGGCTCCATACAGGGTTACCTGGTCCGGAACATCATCAACCGCGAGCCTTGCGTCATATTGGTTCCCGTGGCCTATAATTCGTTTGTCTGACCTCTATCTGCTTTATGCTGAAGCCATCAACGAGGTTGAGGGACCAAACGGCGCATACAGCGAGGAACTTTTCAACGCTCTTGACGCTATTCGCAAGCGTGCCGGTATTCCTGGAGTAAAAGAGTCTTGGGATAATTACAGCACACGTCCTGACCTCTATAGGTCACAGGCCGGAATGCGTGAGATCATTCACCGCGAACGTCTGATTGAGCTTGCGTTCGAGAGCCAGAGGTTCTGGGATCTACGCCGTTGGAAAGAAGCTTCAACAGAATACCAGAAAGGAATATATGGATTCCGTGTTATGGCGCCAGCTGCCAAGGACTACTACCAGAAGACCTACATCGCAGACCAGAATTTCGGTCTAAAGGATTATTTCTGGCCTATCTACACATACTACATTGAAAGAAACCCTAATCTCGTACAGAATCTTGGATGGTAACACTTTAAAAGTCATAAGGAATGAATAACATAATTAAAACGACGTTCACTCTTCTATTATCAGCCATTTTCATAACCGCCTGCAATGACGGAGCGAATGATTTTGGCAGAGTAGATCAGAAGAATGATAATATTCCGGCTCCCAGCCCTGTTTCGGTGGAAAGCGTCAGAAGCATCAGCGGCGGTGCTGTCATCAAGGTGAATATTCCGGATGATGACAACGTGAAAGGTGTAATCGCAAGGTATACACGTAATGGAAAGCAGGTCAATTCAAAAATCTCTCGTTATGTTGACAGCCTGACCGTGGTCGGCTTTGTTGACACTAAGCCACATACCGTTGAGATTGCGGCTATTAATGTGAATGAAGTTGAATCAACACCCGTGAAAGTTGAGATTACTCCTCTTGAGCCGGCTATCTTACTTGCTAAAGCCACACTTTACCAGACTTTCGGAGGTGTTAAGGTTCGCATAGATGGAAACACCCCTAAAGAGAATCTTACAATTGTTCTCCTTAGGGACACAGACTTGAGTGATTTTGAAAAACCTACCTCTCAAATGAAATGGGAGCAGGTGACAACCTTGTTCACGGCCGCCGAGACCATCACTCTTCCGAGACGAGGGATAGAGCCTGTAGAGGCCATATTCGGAGCTTATCTCCGTGACAGGTGGGGTAATGTGTCAGACACCGTTAAGGCAATCCTTACACCTCTTGAGGAAGTGGAATTGGATAAGGATAAGTTCAGAGATGCCAAAATCAAGGATGACAACTGTACGGCCAGCGCGACAAAATACAAGATCGAAAATCTTTGGGACAAGTTGAATGATGACGGAAAAGGTAATTATATATTTGACAGCAAGCAGCTTGACCTCCCTACATGGCTCACAATTGACCTTGGAGTCAAGACCAAGTTAAGCCATATCAAGACTTTGCCTCGTGGGCAAGGTTATTTGACATACACTGCCGCACATCCAAGAATTTTCGAATTTTGGGGTAGTGCGAATCCGACAGGTGAAAAAGTAGAAGGCAACACCCACGGATTTGACAATTCTTGGTTCCTTCTTGGAAGATTCGAGCAGGCCAAACCATCCGGCTATGACCCTGACGGTTCACCTGGTGTTATCACACAGGATGACAATGCCTACTGGAATGCTGGCAATGACTTTGAGTTCAATAACGAGGAATATCCTCACGCCTATGATGAGCTCCGGTATTTACGTGTTGTATTCATTGATTCTTTCGGAACTTATGGATTCGACACAAAATCCTCCAAGATTCAGATGGGCGAGCTTACGCCATTCGGGCAGGTTCTTCAGGAATATAGGTAATAAATTACTCTATGATGAATATGAAAACATTGAAAACGAGCATATTTGCTGCGGCAGCCATTCTTGGCTCGGTTGTCTCCTGCACATCTCAGGATGACATCTACAAGGAGTTCATCAAGGATGGAGGCTACATCTATCCTGCCAAGGCCGCAAACATTACTTCCGAAACAGGTTTTCAGAAGGTCACCTTGTTTTGGCCTGTTCCCAAGGATCCTTCCTTGAGAAGTGCCAGGGTCTATTGGGACAACTACACCGACTCTCTTGATCTGAATTATTCGGATTTTTCAGATACTGTGTCTGTAACAATCACGAACCTTGCCGACAGAAGTTACACGTTCGACATAGTGAATTTCGACAAACTCGGAAACAAGTCCATCGCCGCGGAGAAGTCCGCCACACCTTACGGAATGAATTGGCTCTCCACGCATGAGGAAAGGCAGTTCAAACACGCTTGGGTTGACGGCACCACAGCTACTGTCCAGCTCACAGAATCGACATCGGAGATGGTCGCCACCAAGTTCCGCTACAAGAATCTTGACGGCGAATGGGTCGAGTTCGGTCCGAGGATGACCCCGAGGGAAGTCAACTTCAAACTCACTAACGCCATGCGCGGAAAGTATTTCGAGTTCAGCTCCGGATTCCTTCCAAGCGACGGTAGGGACACGGCCTGGATGGAGTGGACAAAGTCCTCCTACCCGATTGTCTATCCGCTTGACACCAAGGATTGGACTGTTACCGCAACCACTGGCGGCACTATGGGAGAGAATACTCCGGACAAGATATTCGATGGAATCGCGGATGCCAATCATCGTTGGCACAGTACCGCAGGCAATAATTTCCCTAAGATATTGTCAATTGACACCAATTGCGAAGCCGGAAAAGAGCCTACTTACAAGACTTTCTCCATGGCTCGTAACCCTAAAATGAGCTACCGTTACATCTTCAACTTCCAGATTTTCACAGGCAACGAACCGTTCAATCCGGATGAGAAGAATTTCGCTTCAGTATTCGGAACTCCGATATGTAATTCCTTGCTGTACTGGGGTGACAACCCCGGCAGCAGGAACTGCACGATGGAATCAGGACGCTATATTGCGATTGTCTTCACCAACTCCAGGAACAAGCAGGGTTACCTCGACCTTTGGGAGCTTACTGTCTGGGGCTACATCGAGGCTGACGCCAACTAATAATTAAACTATTTGGGAAAAATGAACATCAAAAAAATGTCAATATTCTTTCTGGCGGCATTGGTCTCCGCTACGACTTTCCTTTCCTGCAACGTGAAGGAGGACAACGGAGGCGGTTCGGACAAAGAACCTGAAAAGCCGACTCTGACCGAGATCAAGTTCAAAGCCGAGCTCCCTGACGCTCCCGCCGGATTCAAGACGACCTGGAGCGCAGGAGACGAGATTGTCGTCTACAGCGTGAAGGGCAACTTCACCTCTAAGGAGACAATGAAGGCCACAGACGTTACCTCTGACGGCAAGACCGCCACATTCGTCTCTTCCGGAAAGCTTCTCAAAGAAGCTGAATATTTCTACGGAATGCTCAAGGACTGCGGAGTCAAGGGCTTCAAGCTCAAGCAGTACTGGTCAACGGACAATATGGACAGGTGCCGTGATGCGGTGCCTTCCGTTACCGTGGCAGGATGCGACAAGAACGACATGACTCTGAAGTTCCAGAACATGTTCTCTCTTCTTTCTGTGACAGTCACCAACCCGGACACCAAGTATGTCAGGGTCTCAGGCAACAACGGTGAGGTCATCAACAAGAACGCCTTCATCGCTTTCGCAGATTACACCCTTTCTGACAACCCGTCACCAGACTTTGAAAGCACAGTTTCCATCAGGAAATATGTCAACGGAGCCGGCACCTACCATATCGGCCTCCGCCCTGACCTTCTCCTGAACAGCGGCTACACAATCGTGGCCTGCGATGCCTCCGACAACGTCATCGGCAGGATCGCCTCCTACGAGACACTTGAGACTCAGCCAGGCAAGGTTTACAACGCCGGAGAGATTGAGGCTCCACGTGAGCTCTCGCCTGTCTTTGACGAGTCCAAGATCGCCCTTTCCCTCGCCGCCATCAGCGACGTGCACATCGAGGGCTCAAGCGATGCCTACGCCAATAAGTTCACCTCGGCCCTCAACCAGCTCAAAGTCAAGGCAGCCGAGAGCGATGCCAACGGAATCGACGGAGTGATGGTTGTCGGTGACCTCATCCAGAGGGCGGAGATCACGATGGCGCAAAATTTCAAGGCTCTCTACGAGGATGTATTCAAGCCTACGGAAGTTCCGATGATTTACACGATCGGCAACCACGACATGAATCCTAAATATGATTGGACTCCTAGCACTGTCGCTCAGTCGGTCGCTATGGCCAATACATTCGGCGATGAATATTTCAAGACAGACATCGACAACACGATGAGGAACAACTACGAGGCTCGCCACTGCGTCATCGGAGGCTATCATATTCTCGCTGTGACTCCTAACGGCGACCAGCCGATCACATATTCACCAAACGTCATCACTTGGCTTGACCAGCAGTTGGATGCCATCACGAAGACAGATCCTAACAGGTACGTGATTGTGCTGACGCACCCTATGATCTACAACACGATCTACGGCAGTCTCCTTGGTGAGGACGGCGGAGTCTGGACTTCCACTCTGCCTAACTACTGGGCCACAAGGGTTCTTACAGGCGTGCTTGAGAAATATCCTCAGGTTGTCTCGTTCCACGGCCACCTCCACTTCCCGATCAACGATCCGCGTTCCCTCTGGCAGGGTAAGTGGACGGCTCTCGGATGTGGATCCACAAGGTATATGGCCATCGAGCCTGCCGGCTGGGAAGGCATCAGCAGCACCCCTACCGTGATGAACGATGCCAACAACTTCTCGCAGGGTTATTTGGTACAGTTCGATGTCAACGGCAACATGCGTATCGTAAAGATGGACTTCTTCAACAACGGAACCATCGGTGAACCTTATGTGATGCAGTACCCTGACGCCGCCGGTGCGAACCTCGCGAAGTACAACAACGTGACCCGCAAGGCCGCCAACCAGGCTCCGAGAATGAGCACGATCGAGGCCAAGGATGTAAAGGATAACGAGGATGCTTCCGTGACATTCGCCGCGGGCAAGGATGATGAGTTTGTCCACCACTATGTCATCACACTCTCAAAGGGTGGCAATGTGGTCGCGACCAAGAAGATCCTCGCCGATTTCTACCTCCATCCGAATACCTCGGAGATGAAGTCCAGCTGGACCTACGGTTTCGGAACCCTTTCAGAGTCCGGTCAGTACACCGTTTCTGTTGTCGCCGTGGATTCCTGGGATGCCGAGAGTGCCCCGGTCACCGCGACCTTCAACTGTGGTGACATCACCCCTTCGGAAAAGGTGGAACTTTGGGAAGATGACAAATCCGGCTCAAGAGAACTCTCCGGACCAGTTGCGGATAACGGCAAGACCGCCGGTGTCGGAGGTTGGCTGAGCTACAAGGACGGTGTCGCATCCTGGACAGAGAACACCACCGGAGCGCCACGTACCGCAACCTTGGAACTTTCCAACGGCAGCAAGATCACTGTAAATCAGGTGGAGGCCAAAGATCTTGTTGGCAATTATACGTTCTATAATTATTCCTTCAAGACTACCGGTGTCAGCAACACAACCGTTGTAAACCAAGCCGGAAGGCAGCACGAGACCGCTGTCGAGTTCAAGGTAGTTGATAATCCTGAGACCATCAACGGTCATATCCATAACCTCGATCTCGTGGGTCTATATCTCGACTTTAAGGTTCCGGCCTCTTTTGAAATAGTGGATGGAACTCCAGTCTTGTACACCTACATGTCCCTTGATTACCAGAAGGTAAGCAATGGAACAGAAGTCGCCTGCATCACTCAGCTCACAAAGAGTGCGACCTACAGTGGGAACTATTTTGCACCTCTTAAATTCGGTGTTGATGACTGTAACCATGCGTGGATTGGATGGGGACTTGATGATATCTTCGGAGCCCCTAAGTTCACAATCGGTACAGGCACCCAGAGACTTGTTTCCGGAGGTATGTATTGCTGTGGCTTCTCATTTGTCCTCAAGGGTTACACAGAAGGTGCGTACACAACCATCTACCAGTTCAACTACAACAACTCGTGGACATATAACGGTACCAATGGAGGAGGATATTTCGCAAAGAAATAACTCGCTTGAATAATACTTTATAGGGGGTAGGCTCGACATCCGGTCTACCCCTTATTAATTTGTGGAACCATGTAGGTAACATCACAAGCACGAAAGCACCCGGATTCCACTGATTGATGAATATCAAGATGTAAAATGTTGTTTATTGAATATTAAAGAGTTATAAAATGCTGCCCTCTGAATATGACTGGGAGGATTTGCGAATATATTCAAAGACAGCCAGTTATACTTTACGGAAATATTCGGAGAAAGTTTTTGGGCGCTGTGCAGCTCTTCGGTTCTGATACGCTAGTGGTCGCTGAGCTCGTCAAAGCGTCTGCCAGCGTACGGCAACAGAGTCTGGCGAACCATGGTTGGTGAGCCCGAACCATCGGGCTAGCCGCTTAGATAGGTTCCAAGTGGTATTTAAGGGAGTAACAACCGAAAATATTTCTGTTTTTTATAATCCGCATATGTTTCTTTTCATTATTTACGTTTTTAGTGCATATTATTGCGGTTCAAATATTCATTTAAAATTTGAACTATGTATTTCAATGAAAAGAGACAAGGACTCGCTCCGTTCGTGAACCTGCGGAGCGATGTGGGATTCAAGGCAGTGTTCGCGGACAGGAACAACAAGGACATCCTCATCGGGGTGCTGAACCAGATCCTGCCTCCGGAGGCGAGGATCGAGGACATCAAGGAGTATTCCGACAGGGAGCAGCGGAGGGATGTCCCCTACGGGAAGAAGACGGTGCTGGATCTGGTCTGCGTGGACAGGGACGACAGGACGTTCGTAGTGGAGATGCAGGCCTCGGAGGAGGACTTCTTCTTCGAGAGGTGCGTCTACTACGCGTCGGGACTCTACCATCTCGAGCTCTCGGACGGGGTGCGGTACAAGGGGCTGCGGCCGGTCTACGTGGTGTCGTTCCTGAACTACCGCCTGAGGCACGACGACGAGTCCCTCTGGGACACCGACCACTTCATCTCCCACTGGAGGTTCACCGAAAAACGCACCGGAATGGTTGCGGATCAGACAATTAGTGTTATCTTTGTGGAGATGACGCTGTTCACCAAGACGCTGGAGGAGTGCGTGACGGAGTTCGACAGGCTGTTCTACATATTCAGGAACAGCGGTGGCTTCCAAAGGATCCCCGAATGGATCGAGGAGGCAGGCGGGATCTCAAGACGGCTCGCCGAGGCGTGTGAGGTGGCGGCGTTCGACAAGGAGAAGAAACTTAAATACGAGATTGACAAGATGAACGAGTGGGACATTCAAGCGCAGAAGGAATATGCCGTGCGCAAGGGCTTGGAGGAAGGGCTGCAGAAAGGACGTGAGGAGGGTCTGGAGCAAGGACGTGAGGAGACAAGACTTTCTATCGCAAGAAAGCTTTTCGAGGCCGGGACACCGGTTGATGTGATTGTCAACTGCACTGGAGTTGATGATGGAACAATCGCATCGTTCGCTCATCCCGAGTAGCATAATGGATGGCGATCCGCAAGTCCGGGAAGGAGCTTGCGGATGCTTCCTTTGAAGTTGCCCGACACATATTTCGCAGACGTTATTCGACGGATTTGCGTAGCAGACCGTAGCGTACCTTTATGTCCGGTTCGATTTCAGGGGAAGGCGAGTGGTCTTTCCTGATCATCGCTTTTTCCACTTCGGTAAAATCTCCACAGGTCATAAGATTCACGAAACCGTTGTCGTACATTGTCTTGATCTCGGACAGAAGCTCGGTCGCGTCAATGTCTATGAGATCGCTTACGATAAGGCCATTGAGCATCGCATCGGTGTAAGTCGCCGAAGGAAAGTCCCTGTTGATGGCCGTGAGCAACTCCTTGAACCATGCGATGACCTCAGTTCTCCTGTCCGGCTCAAAGAAAGAGATTTGCGCGACCGCATTGGCGACAGTGAATTTCCAGAAATTCTCCAAGCCGGTTTCCTTCATGAATTCCATCAAAGCATCGAGCTTGTTTTTCGCCAGTTTATAAATCGTAGGAACGATGATTTCCATTGAACTGTCGGCAATGTGATAGTCCAAAAAATCATCATTCTGCCTGAGAACCTCCAGCACGGCGTTCAGACTGGAAGAATCATTGCCTACTTCGCCGAGCAGCATCACGCAGTGACCGATCACACCTGAGAACTGCTCGGATGACATCTCCTTCGGAATGCCATCGCAGGACAGACCGATGTTGAACAGAAGGATATTCTCAAGATCTCTCCTGAGGCTGTCGTGAGGCCGTGAAAAGATCTCATCCACCTGAGCGTCTGACAGGCATACATTGTCCGGACCGGAAATGGTTTGAAGGAGGGTAGGATTCTCTACTTCCAAAACCACAGGATATTGAGGATGTCTGTACGAATATGGCTGTTTCCATCTCATCGCCTCCTCGTGCTTTTTCTGAAAATCAGACAGCCTTTGGGAGAAATCCTTTCCGAAAAGGTATTCTTCCTCACCTTCCTCCACGTCTTCCGGAGCGGCAAACGGGTTATCCTCGATTATGTAATTGAAGTCCGACCCAAGATTGGCACTCAATGCAGGCAGATACCGGTCAGCCTCTTCCCGGCTTCGGACGACAAGCAGGTGCTTTCCATCCTTTCCATATTCATATTCAATCAATGGAATGGCCTCTGTGTCCTCCTCAAGAATATATTTGGCCAATGCGAAATCCTTGCAAGGCGCGATCCCGGCCTCATAGGCGAATTCTATCGCGCCATAGATCAGGTTGTGCGCCTCGTTGTATGAGATTTTCTTAAGAGGAAACTCCTTTTCCAGCGCATTGATATAATTCTCATATTCATAGTCTTCCATTCTCACCCGGTAGAACGCGTCCTTCACACCGAGGCAATATGTGTCAACCATATAGCACCCGACGGTTTTCCTGCCGCCTTTGTGCAGCCTGGTCACAAGAATGTGGGCCAAACCAAATTCATCGTGATTCTCATTGATGAAGCAATCCCCTATCTCCAAGGTTCTTGCCTTCCCCCTTACATACTGTTCCGGAGAAAGGAACGTCTGCCGCTTCGCGGTCTTTTTCTTCTTCGCCATTTTCTGAATATTTCCGTAAAGATACAACAATTAATTATATGCCGAAGGGCCGGCACGATTCCACAGATTGATGAATATCAAAGGATGGTGTCACAACTAATTGAGTAGAGGTGTGTTACGGAACGCTGCCCTCCGAATATGACTGGCAGGATTTACGAATATATTCAAAGACATGTAGTTATGATTTACAGAAATATTCGGTAACTTTAC
>OCLH01000134.1_pt1 | contig 14926 bp, 9 predicted proteins | sample 1495891 | NCBI WGS metagenome assembly OCLH01 (sample SAMN03418266, study PRJEB22391) | human gut metagenome | biome: human-gut; feature: organic feature; material: feces | host: Homo sapiens | place: Tanzania | collected 2013-01
ACCATGCAGATGAAGCCGACCGGAAAGGTGTTTAACCATGCAGGAGAAGAAGTGGTTGCCCATGGATTGAAAGTAAAAGGTCAGGTAATCGCAGTCGAGGAGGTTCGTTATCCATAGTTTGTATTCGTATATGCCTTGTTTCAACCTGATGTTTGCAGATATGACATGATAAAGCGGCTGTGATATTTCGTTTGCATTGTCGAAATATATTTTTCCTGCGGCGGTGTAATTGAGCGAATACCTGATGTTGTCGAATTTCTTGCTTTTCAAGATTTGTGTATAGCCCACAACGACGGATAAATTGTGCTGCGGAGAGTAGGGGACGTACTTGCCTTTGTAGGATTGCCTGTTGTCGTCATACTCGATGAATTTTGCATTCGTGTAACCGTAGCTTGCGAAGAGGTCGAAGCCTGCATGGTTGAAGCGAAACGAGACCTCTGCTCCATAGCTGCGGCTTTTGCCTGCGTTAGTCATCATTCTGCCTGTCGTCTGACCGTAAGGGAAAACGGTAATCTGCCTGTCGGAAGAAAGCATATAAAAGAGGCTCAAATCCAAGTCCGCTTTTCCGAAACTCAGGTGGGTTCCCAAGTCTATGTTATCGGTTCTTTCGGGTTTGTATTCTATGATTTCGTTCACCGAATAAGCGAACGTATTTCCGCTAAGGCTCAATCCCAAGGCGTTCATCAAATCTTGTTTCATTCGGTTTTGCATTACGTCCGAGAACATTTGAGTGTTGAATCCTCCGGACTTGTATCCTCTGCCCAAAGCGAGGAAAAGATTATTTCCTTTGCCCAAATCATATATCAAACCCAACTTGGGCAGCAGTACGATGGTGTTTTGATGTGCCTTTCCCGACAGACTGCTCGACAAATGTTTGAAATCATTCATCGTAAGCGTAAAGCGATAATTCAAATCTGTACTGCAATCGTATGAAAAGTCGATTCGTTCCATTTCGAGCCTCAATCCGAGAAGCGTTTTCAACTTTCCGAAAGTGTAATCCGCTCTTCCGAAAAAGGAAAAGGTATAACGCGGATAGGAAAAGTCGCTTTTTATCGGGAACTCGCTTTGGGCAAACATCATTTCGGCATTCGGAAACATGCTTTGGATACCTCGGTTCATGTTTTCGAGTATCAGGCGTTCTATACCGTCTTTCTTAAACAATACAGGAGCGGACAGGTCGAGATATTTCACACATCCGTAAGCTCCCAAAGTCCAATTCAGAGGACGAACTTCGGCATTGGAAAGAAGGATTTCTTCTGTCATGGCATATTCTTCGCTTTTTTGAGTAAGCGTAAACATGCTTTCCGGCGTGAAATCCTGATCGAGACACATTTTATCGGACAAAATCTGCAATGAAGCATTGCTTTCAAAATTCACCTTTGCTCCTTTACGGGAGAAACGCAGGGCATCGAGGAGATTGAAACGTTTGTAGAAGCAAGTGTCATTGTAAGCTATCGGACTGCTACGGTGGGAGACAGGGTCGTATGCGGCGTATGCGTAACCGCCTTGGTCGAGATTGGCAATGACAAGGGTGTTATCCCAAGTCGATTTCTCAGATGGTTTGGATACGAAACGCAATCGCAAACCCAAATCTTCGCTTCCGTCGCATTTCTTCCGATTGTAAGTGTTTTCAAAGAAGCCTTCGTCTTTCCGATAATAAACAGAGGCGGATAATGCTTTGTTCTCATTCAGCTTCTCATAGACGGACAACTTCGTATGAAAGGCAAAAGGAAATGCAAGCTCCGCTTCTGCTCTGTAAGCCTGAAAATTCATGGGTGAAAGGCTCGTTACATTTATCACACCTGCCAATGTATTTTGTCCGAAAAGGCAGCTCTGCACGCCTCGGAGTACTTCAATCCGTTCCAAATCCCATAGAGCAAAATCGAAACAGCTTTTATTCAATATCGGAACGCCGTCGAAATACACACCAATCACCGCATTATCGACCCTTGTCCCCAATCCGCGAACATAAATGCTCGATGTCATCTTGGAACCGTAGTCGGGAATGAACAAATTCGGTGTTAGATTTGCAAGGGTCTTCATATCCTCTATTTTATTCGCCTCCATAAAGTCCATGGAATAGACATCGGCACTTACCGCTTCCTGCCTTAATTCGGAAGAATACTTGAACGCAGGCGACTTTATTTCGACAGGAGCAAGCATAATTACGGTATCTTGCGAGCAAACCGACTTTGCATAAAACAGAACGGTGGGAAAAACGAGTAAAACGAATATGTATCTTTTCATATCTCTTGTTTGAAAATGCGTGCAAAGGTACGAAATCGAAACATTATGGCATTGTCGCGTTCAAACAAAGTCTGCATTCGGTACTTACGGATTAAATTCGTACCTTTGCAGCGTTTTAGATATTTTGAGTTGATTATGAAATTCAATTACAAGAAGTTCTTACCGCACATTGCGGCAATGGTGTTGTTTATCGCCGTAGGCTTTGTTTACTTCTCGCCCGTGTTGGACGGAAAGAAGATTTTTCAAAGCGATATGAGCCAATTTGAAGGCGGAAGCAAAGATTTGGCAGATTACGAACAGGCAACCGGAGAAAAAGCAGGCTGGACGGACGGAATGTTTTCGGGAATGCCTGCCTATCAGTTGGTGATGCCGGAGAGCTATAACATATTCAAAACGATTTCTACACCGATTACCTTGGGCGGTTATTCGTTTTCGGTCGGCATAGTCTTTCTTCTCATGCTGGGATTTTACATCTTCATGATTTCAATGGGGGCAAAACCGCTTATTTCTGCCGTCGCCGCTCTGGCTTACGCCCTCGGGTCTTACAATATTATCATTATAGCCGTGGGGCATATAACAAAGGCGTGGGCAATGGCGATGATGGCTCCTGTTCTCGGCGGAATGATAATGGTCTTTCGGCGAAAACGGCTTGCAGGTGCGGCGATATTCACGGTGGCTCTTGGTTTGCAAATAAATTTCAACCATATCCAGATAACGTATTACACAATGCTTGCAGCCTTTGTGCTCGGTATATGCTTCTTCGTGTATGCCGTTAAAGACAAACGTCTGAAAGATTTCGCTTTCGGCTGCGGCATTCTTGTGCTTTGTGCCATTGTGTCGCTGATGCCCAATTCCTCTCATTTGAAACTTAATTCCGAATATGTGAAGCACACCATGCGTGGAGGCAGTGAGTTGACGGTGAAAACAGATAAGGCTTCGCAATCGCAGAACAACAGCAAGGGGCTTTCCATCGACTATGCATACGCATGGAGTTACGGTTTGGGCGAGAGTTTCAGCGTAATCATTCCGGACTTCAAGGGAGGCGGCAGCTCGGATCACCGTTTGGAAAAATTGGCAGAAAGACGTATTCAACAGGTTCAAACAACCAGACCCGCACAAGCGGACAATCCTCAAATAAACAGCATAGTCAATCAATACGTTGCCTCGACCTATTGGGGCGAACAGCCTTTCACGGCAGGGACGGTGTATTTCGGAGCAATCGTATGCTTTCTTGCCTTATTGGGTTTCATTCTTCTCGATGGCAGAATGCGTTGGTGGTTAGTGGGTGCGAGTGTTCTGTCGTTTATTTTGGCGTGGGGCGGCAATGCAATGTGGATAAACAAGTTCTTATTCGAGCATTTGCCTTTCTACGATAAGTTCAGAACTCCGTCCATGGCTTTGGTGATTGCCAATGTTACCATGGTGATGGCGGCATTCCTCGGCTTGAAAGAATTTTTGTACGGAGACAAAGACCCAAAGAAGAAAAGAACGGCTCTTTACGTATCCGCAGGAATAACAGCCGGCTTTTGCCTGCTGTGTGCAATAGGAATAATTCCGTCTTTGTTCATGGATTTCAGCTGTTCCAAAGATTCGGTATTCCAAACCGCACTCGGAGACAGTTTCATTCAAGCTTTGCATGACGATCGTCAAGCCGCATTCACCTCCGATGCCTTTCGTTCGTTCTGCTTCATAGCCGTGGCTTTCGTTATCATGATATTGTTCTCCTTGAATAAAGTCAAGAAAGAAATAATCGTCGTGGCAGTCATAGGTTTGGCTTGTGCAATAGACCTTTGGGGCGTGGACAGGCGTTATTTGGATAAAAGCAATTTCCAAAAGGCTTATGAGATGACTCCGCAATCCACTTCCGCAATAGAGGGAATAAAACAGCAGGTGGCAAATCAAGGTATCAATCATTACAGGGTGTATAACATGGCTGTAAGTACCTTCAACGATGCTTCCACTTCCTATTTCTTCCCTTCCATAGGCGGGTACCACGGAGCCAAACTGCAACGCTACCAAGAAATAATAGACTTCTGCCTGCAAAATCGCAGTTACGTGCAGAAAGACCTTGCAGACACCGCATTGCTTGCAAATAACCAATTACGCCAATTCTTTTTCCAATACAGGAACATGGTACCTTGTCCCAACCTCGGGGTGGTAGATATGTTGGACGCCAAGTTCTTTATATTGCCTCTTGGAGAGGAGGGGGGCGTTCCCGTATATAATCCGGAGGCTTGCGGTGCCGCTTGGTTCGTTCCTGAAATAAAATGGGCTGCTTCCCCTGATGAGGAAATACTTGCCTTGGACAACTTCAATCCTCGCCGAACCCTTGTATTGAACAAGAAATACAAATCAATCGTAAAGCAAAGCACAGGTTTCGATGAGCAGGCGAAAATAGAGTTGGAGCCGCAGGCTGTGCATAATCCCGATTACAAGAAATACACCTACACAAGCAATAACGACCAAATGGCGGTTTTCTCCGAGATTTATTACGAAGGAGATTGGAAGGCTTACATAGACGGAGTGGAAACGCCGATTTTGCAAGCCGACTACGTTTTGCGTGCTTTGCAACTGCCGAAAGGAAAACATGTTGTGGAGTTCAAATTCGAGCCGGACAGCCTCGGAACGTTCACTCCTGTCAATCTCGCAGGTTCCATCTTGATAACGTTGCTCGTGTTGGCTGCAATAGCTTCGCCATTCTTGAAGCCGATTATTGAAAAACGCAAGAAAGCACAGCTCAAGGCTGGCGAATAACAGTCTGTCGGTACTCCAAGCCGGCATGACGACAATTACAGATTGAAAAACGACAAAAAGATACCCGTTTTATCCGAAATCAAACGGATAAAACGGGTATCTTTTTTCAATTTACTTTCATAGGCCATACCCTTTTGCCGAAGCCGAAAATCCATCCGCCGTTAGAGAGAGATTGAAACGCCGTAAAAATTTATCGAATCGGCGAAAGAATTTTTTCTTACGGCGATTTATTCCCGACCGTTCGGCGTTTCAAAATGGTGTTGCTTATCGACAGAGAATTCAGTCCATGAAAAAGATGGCTTCAACGGCTTTTTCTCGGTAGTAATTCGCTCTGTCTCTGTCTCCCAAAAAGGTACAACAGATTATACATGAGCGATAGAGTTGTGAGACGTTCTCGGAGAGTTCCCCTTCGTGGAAAGCATATATGGGAATGGCTTTTTCATAGTATTCCAACGCTTTTTCATACTCTTCTTTATAGACGTACGTGTGGGCAATCATGGCATACGTAAAGCCTATTTCTATATCGTTTTTTTCCAAAAGTGGTCTCTGTATGCTCAATGCCTTTTGGTAGAGTTCCAATGCTTTGTCGTATTCTTCATTTTCAAAATATTCGTTTGCCGAATCCATGAAAGCTTCTGCCATTTCAATGTTTCGTTCTGTCGTCTCGCTTTGTGCTTGCAGCGTTATGGAGAGGCTTGTTGCAATGATAAGGAATAATGTTTTCTTCATCTTTGTATCATTTACCGTTTTGTGTCATGGTTGGTCGGAAAGGGCATCGGTTTGTATCAATGTGGCGTTTTGAAGTTCCATAAGCAGTATATGCTCTTGCTTTATGCGTATGACCGGCAATGTTTCAAAGGGATTTGCAGATTATTTGCAGGTCGTTCAACGGGGAATAGTTGCCGGCATACAGCAAATTGAGCTTGTGCATAGCCGATTTGTCGAGGGAATTTCTCGAAAACATGTCTGCAACCGTGAAAACGGAGGGTTTGAGTTTCGGAAGTTTATCCGTCTGCACGCCTTCTTCAAGACTGTATCCCACCCAAGTCTTTCGGTTGAAAAGAACGAGGAATATGTTCTTCAATAATGCCTTTTTGTTTTTTGCAAACCATACGAGGACAATGTAAAACAACAGCATGATTAAGGCAACCGACACATCCAAAAGGCGTTTCTTTCTGCGGTTATCTTCGCTCGTTATACTGTTGACATTAACCACATAAAGGTCTGTCGGAGTCTTTATCGTATTGCTGCCGATTATGAAATCCGCACTCGGAGGGACTATGGTGAAGCGTACATTCGTCTTCGAGAGGCGGCTCATCAGCTCTCCGATTTTTATTTGCGAAAGACTCTTGGAACAAAACACAACCTCATCTATCGAATATATCCTTATGATGTCCTCTATCTGCGAAGTATTGCCGACGAAACGTTCATCCGCAGTGTCGTTGTCCACGGCTATGAAAGCCGTAAAGGAGGGTTGGTCATCGGTTGTCCGCAGTAGTGCAGCCACTCTTTCTGCCTCTGAAAGCTCAGCCACTATGGCATAACGCAAAGCTCCTTGCTTTTCGATGGAGAAGCTTCCCTTGCTGATGCAATTGCGAATGAAACGTATGCAAAGCAATATGCAAAGGCTCATTACCGAACCCAATACTATCAAAGCTCTCGAATATCTCAATTCGGAAGGCAAAAGGGAATAGAAAACCAAAAGAACAATCATTCCGAAGAAGACTCCGGAAACTATTTTGGATACACGTATTTTCTTTACGTAACCTCCGTTCAGGTAAACGGAGAAGAGCAGTATCGAGATGTAAATCGGAACGGCGAAAAGCATGTAAAGCGGCGGGTAATAGTCTATATCGCCCCAATAATGCAAAGCCCAGAAACGTTCGAGTAGGAAAAAGCCTGCATAAACGGCTGCGAAATCCACTGCCACTCGGGCAATACCGGGCAGAATTCGGCTGATAAATCCAAGAGTTGCCCGCAACCATATTGCCAACTTGATAATCAGGGAATACAACTTGGTCTGTTTGCCGTCCAAATGCTTACGGGCGAAAATCGCCATGGCGTTGTAGAAGGTGTAAACATAGTTGAGGGAAGCTTTCTTTGTACTTTCACCCTTGTAATGTATGATTTTGGCTTCCGGAAAGTAGTAGTTCCTGTATCCTCCCAAGGTTATGCGATAGGAAAGGTCTATATCCTCGCCGTACATGAAGAAGTCCTCGTCCAAAAGACCTATTTTATCCAAGCATTCCTTCCTCATCATCATGTAGGCCCCCGCAAGAATATCCACGACATGCGTTTCCTCGTAGGAAAGATGCCCCATGTAATATTGTGCGAACCGTTTGGAATGCGGAAAGAGAGAGGTAAGCCCGCTCATCTTGCAAAAACTTGCCCAAGGAGTGGGAAAGCCCCGTTTGCTTTCCTTCAATATCTTGCCATGTCCGTCAATCATCTTTATGCCCAAGCCTCCGCAGTCGGGGTGAGCGTCCATGAAATCGATACATTTGGAAAACGTATCCTCCTCCACGACAGTGTCCGGATTCAAAAGAAGAATGTACTCGCCCTTTGCCAATCGCATTGCCTGATTATTGGCTTTTGCAAAGCCGACATTGTCCTTATTTTCTATCAGATTGAAGCAAGGGAATTTTTTTTTCAGCATCTGCACCGACCCATCGACGGAATTGTTATCCACAATGAAGACTTCGGCATCTATGTTTTTGATTGCATTTTGTACGGAGTACAGACAGTGTTCGAGAAAATACTTTACGTTATAGTTAACTATGACTACGGACAATTTCATTGCAATTCACATTTCATTCAGTGAGGTAAGACGCAAGCAAGAGCAAAGGCCGAAAGAACGATTGCAAATCTGACGAAATTATACTTATGACTCTCTCCGCTGTCGAACAGAGTCGATACGGAGACATGCAGAAGTATTCCGACGACAAAGCACATTATCTCTCCGCCGTGCTGTTGCACAAAACTCAAAGAGGTTCCTGAAACGGAGCCAAGCACACCCATGAGAGCGAAAACGGAAAGGTAACAAATCGAAATGCCCTTTGAACAACCTGCTTTCAAAAAACTGCTCACTATAACCATGGAAATAGGTATGTTATGTATGATTACACCTGCCAAAAGAGAGTAATTCACAACTCCGTCGGAGATAAGTGCGAAGCCTTCCAAAAAAGCGTGTATGGAAACGCCGCAAAGAATCATCAAAGCGGAGATGTAATTACCGTGAACCGATGTTTCGTCGGCGTTATGCACATGTCCGTGTTCGGCTCCTTTCGATAGAAGCTCCAAAAGCAGTTGAAGAATAAAGCCCAACAGCACGAAGCCGCCCATGGGAAAGTGATTGTGGTGTTCGTGAGCGTGATTGTGTGCAAGGGAATGCTCGCAAGGAAGAACCTCCGTATGACATGTCGTCTCGGCAGCCTCAAAGGCTTCGGGCAAAAGGTGAACGAAACAAACCGCCATCAGGAAAGCTCCGCCGAAAACGGAAATATATTTCAATATCTTGGACTTTCCGTCGAACGAAAACAACAAGCAACCGCTCAAAACGGAAGAAAGAAACAGTAAAACGTAAGCAAATACGTGCATAACAAAGACTTTTCGTCAATCGATAGTGCAAAGGTACGATATTTTGCCTGATAACGAACCATGAGAGTATGGGAAACGAAACGAAATCAGCAATCCGGCTTTACTTTTGCGAGAACCAGAACGAGTAATGCGACCGAAGCCCCTGCCACATCGGCAAGAAAATCCGTCCAACTGAACGTACGTTGCAGCCATTGGTTGGTCAGCATCTGCAAAACCTCGCCTGCCAATCCGTAAGCAGCTGTTACCGACAAGCAAAGCAACATCAATTTCCTCCTATCGGATTTCCAACGGCTCCGAACATAGAGATAGAGCGAAAAACAAAAGACTCCGAAAAGTATAAAGTGAACGACCTTATCGGAATAAGGGATTAAAGAAATCCTTTTCGCATTTCCGGAAAAGACACAGGGCGGAAGCAGCAGCAAAACCAAAATCGCTACTGCCCAAATGTAGAAAAACAATTTGCAAAGACCGTTATTTTTCATGATCATCAAAAAAACAACTCGGAAAGCAGGAACTTTCCGAGCAGTTTCAATTATTCAAATCGACCTATAAGCCTATGAATGCAGAGTAAGCGGCAGCATCTTTCAATGCTTCTGCCTCTGCAGGATTTGTCATTTTGATTTTGATAATCCAACCTTCACCGTATGGATCCGAATTGATCGCAGCGGCATTTTCTTCCAACGCTTCGTTAAATTCCAATATCTTTCCGGATATGGGCATCATCAAATCGGAAACTGTCTTTACGGCTTCTATCGTGCCGAATGTTTCATTCTTTTCCATCGTTTCGCCGACTGTATCGACATCAACGAAGACAATATCACCCAATTCATGTTGAGCGTAATCGGAAATACCGATATAAGCCTCATCACCTTCGATTCTCAACCATTCGTGGTCATCTGAATACTTTACATTTGCAGGAATGTTCATTCTATCTGTCTTTGATTAGTTTATAATACTTGTACTTATTTTTGGAATGCCAAAATTAGGCATTTTCATCGGATTTCGGCGTAATGATTGACGATTATTTTGCGTTTTTTGCCCTATTGGCATTTCATGAATTTGAAATTCAATGTATTACTTTGGCAATGCAATCGTAGGAAATAAACTCCCGAAGGAAGATTTCCCACATCTATGCTGCCTTTTCCGCCATTCGAACGTATCAATTCTTTGCCATAAATATCGCAAACGCCGATATATGTGCAATCATTCGGTATATTATATATATGTAATACATTCTTGGCAGGGTTTGGAGCTATTGTAATGTTACTTTCTGCCTCTATGCTTTCCAATCCCACCATTTGAATTGCTTTCTTCGTGGCAGCCAACGCATCTACCTTGCCGTAGCCCCATTGGAAATTGGGAACCTCTCCCGTGAACATGTCTTGTCGTGAGGTGGAAGTAAGGATTTCCTTAACCTGCGAGGCAGTCAGTGTATTGTTCGCCTGTAACATCAATGCTGCAATGCCGCTTACCACCGGTGAAGACATGGAGGTGCCGGACAAAGCGGTGAAACCATACGTCTTCGAGTCGAATTCCACGAACGTACTGCCCGTTACCTGCGAGGTCGTGAAAGAAGACAAAGCATTGACCACCCCTACGCCCGGTGCAGAGACCTCCGGCTTCAAATACTCGCAGAGATTTGGCCCTCCGCTTGAAAAACTTGCCAAACCGGAGTTGGAAGAACCGTTTCTTCTTCCGCTGACGTGTGCCGCTACGGCTATCATACCCTTACCGATTGCCGGTTCGCCTATCGAATATTCGTCATCGCCTCTGACAAATCCCGCTTGTTGCCAAACGAAAGGCAATCCCCAATTTCCCACACCCGTGGTCAGGCTTGCCAAATTCCACGCATGCACATATCCTCTCTCCGAAGAGACAATCAATATTGCGTTACAGTTGCTGTAAGGGTTCGAAAGCCTTATTTCCCACTCCATTTGAGGACGGGACGAAGCGGAACCGCTTACACAACCGACCCTGAAAATCACCGAATCCGCTTCATTGTAAACATGCACCCCCGATGCTGTTGTGGGATTTGCCGTACTGAAATCATCGGTCTTGTATATCAATTCTCCTCTTTTGGAATATATCTCAACTCTTGCCGAGAATGCGTCCGTGCTGTCGCCGAGCATGTTTATGCTTTGCCCCCAATAGTGTTCGGAAGAGGATTGCGGATAATCGAACTCGAATTTGCTTCTCAGTGTATCGGCGTTATTGAAATCGCATTTGATATGGAACGAACTGTTTCCGTTGTTTCCTGCACTTGCAACGAAGATTACGCTATCCTCGTTCGCCATGTTCTCCACGAATTCGTCGAACATGGAGCTGCCGTCCATTTCCCCGAAATGATATATTCCCCAACTGTTGTTCACAACCAAGCGTTTGCCCCTTTGTTTTGCCTCATTCCTCATCCACGTGTAAGCATCGAGAACGTTTGTCTCATCGATAAGCCATGTTGCGAACAAAAGGTTTGCCCCATACGCCACTCCCTTATACTTCGTTCCCGCACCGCCTCCTGCGGCAATGCCTCCGACGTGTGTTCCGTGGTATCCGATGTCATATATATTATTAGTATCCGATTGAGCTGCCAAAAGGTTTTCCTTGCCGCTTATATAAGCTCCGTAATCGAAGCCCTCGGGTGGCGTAAATCCGCTTCTGTATTGATCCCATGCCGCAATGACTCTGTATTCGTTCATCAAGGTGTCGTAGAATACAGGGTGGGTATAATCGAAGCCCCAATCCGCTATTCCTATTATCACTCCGCTGCCGTCATACCCCTCAGGCAATCCCTCTGCCCCCTGCCAGACATAATCCGCATTGACATCGACCACGGCTTTATCCGACTCGAGCCTGTCTGTTTTCCTTGCCACGTCTATTTTCTCGAAAAGCCCGCTTTCGATTACTCTTTCCACACAATCCGTCTTCACTTTGAGGCAGACAATCCTTCCGCTGCGTGAACCGAATTTGCAACCCTCGATATGCAGGTCGGAAACTTCGACTCCGGACTTCAATTTACCCAAAAGAGAGACGTAAGCCTCGTTATCAATCGTTGAAACAGAGAAACGTTCGGGAAACAAATTCTCTGGAACGCGTGTTTTGTTATCCGATTGCGAATTTATGAAGGTTCTCAATCCGCAACCGACATTCTGAGATACCGCATAGCCCGAAAAACACAGGGCAAAAGCGAACGATAAAAGTGATATTCTTCTTTTCATATTCCTTAAAATGATATGTTTATTCCTATACCGTATGGAAAAATCCTGTCATGAATGCAGGTGTCGAACAAAGGCGTCAACGCCATGTTGAAATACAGTTGCCAACACCTGTAAGCAATCCGCAAGGTAGCTTCCGCCTTGAAATCATTCATCGTAAATCTGTCCGAATTCTTGTATTTGACAATCTCTTCGCCGTATTTGCCGAAACGTTTGTTTTTCAAGCGTGAGTAAAAGTTCCAACCCACCACCGCACCTGCCGCAAATCGGAAAGCCTTGTCGCTTGTCTGAAACTCGAAGAGCAAAGGCAGTGTGATATATCTTGCAACCAATTTCGAACTCTCCGCATCCGAGAACATCAGGCTATCCATCTCGCCCGTCGTTTTATCGATGAAGATACGTTTTGAGAAGTTTGCCCCATCGGAAGCGAAAAACACATCCGACTGATAGCCGACACCCGTAACCAATCCGCAACGGGACGAAAACGGAACTTCGATATCGACAACGTTCCATGAGAACCGCCAACCTCCCGATAGTTTATAATCGTCTTTATATGTACTTGCAAAGTCTGCGAAGTTCAAATAACCGAACTCCAAACCTGCCCACGAACTCTCGAAGCCTTGTTTTTGTATGGATTTCCCGCTGATACCGCCCTCGCAAGCGGAATTACCGAAAAGGTCATGAAGTTTCCATGCCAATTCTTTCAGAACCACCGCACTCTTTCTTGAAGACAAATCCGCAATCACGCTTTTCTGCGGTGGACATGTATCCTTTGCCCCCGACAATCCGCCCTCGGAAGGAAGCGTAAATACCTTCACATTCTCGTTTTGAGCCGTTGCAACAAGTGCAATCCCTGAAAGTAGAAAGAAAAAGATGATTTTCCTTTTCATATTCATGCGAATAACCTGCCTTAAAGGCACAAAGATACGAATATTCCGCAAACGAACAAAAAATGACAGCAAACCACGGAAACAATTCTTCTCTTTCACAAAAATCGAACGCCATTTCGGGAAATTAAAACGCCGAAAGAGAAAATTATTACGCCGTTTCGTACTCGACGAAACGGCGATTTGTTTTCGGGCTTTGGCGACAGGTGAGACTACTCTGCCGAAAGGCAGTGTTATTTCTTTGTGGTGTAGAGGTATCTCTTTATGCTGCGTTTCGGAGTCTTCTCGAACTCTTCCTCATGCAGGTAAACGGCGGAGAGTTGTTCGTATGCGGGGAGAAGGCTGTTGGCTTGACGGCGTACTTCCTCCAATATGTTGTCGTATTCTTTGGGGGAGATATGTTGAGAGTCCAATCTGTCTTGATCGAGAAAGACAAGGGCGATGAGTTTGCCTTCATCGTCTTTGACGAGACTTTCATTGACGAATTCCAAGCTGTTCAAGATGTCTTCTATTTCCTCCGGATAGACATTCTGACCGCTGGACGAGAGTATCATGTTCTTGCTTCTGCCTTTTATGTATATGTTGCCGTTCTTGTCCTTTAAGCCCAAGTCGCCTGTTCTCAACCAACCGTCTTTGAAGGCGGCTTGTGTGGCTTCTTCGTTCTTGTAGTAGCCCATCATGACGTTGGAGCCTTTGACCAATATCTCACCTACGATTTTGCATTCGTCGGGAGAGTCTATTTTGACTTCCATTCTCGGTACGGCTTTGCCGCAAGAACCGAGGCGATGCTTCGACCAATCTTCGTAACCGATTATCGGACCGCATTCCGTCATGCCGTAACCTATGGTAAGCGGAAATCCGATTTTCTTCAAGAACGTTTCGACTTCCTTGTTCAAAGCTGCACCGCCCACGATTATCTCATAGAACCGTCCTCCGAAGGATTCCATCAAGGCTGTGAGTATTTTCTCTTTGAGAATTGCGTCGATGACAGGGGTTTTAAGCAGCATTTTCACAATGGTTTTGTCGGCGAAAGGTTTCAATTTGGTCTTGTAAATCTTCTCTATGATGAGAGGTACGGATATTATGATGTCGGGCTTTACTCTTGAAAAGGCTTCTGCCACTATTTTCGGGGAAGGAATACGTGTAAGGAAGTGTATGTGCATTCCTCTGAGGAACTCGAAGATTACTTCGAACTGCAAGCCGTACATGTGTGCCATCGGCAACATGGAAATAACGTTCATGCCGGCCGTGAGATGCGGAAGAACTTCGCAAGCGAACATATAATTGCTCAACAAGGCACGATAGGAAAGCATTACGCCTTTGCTCATGGATGTTGTACCGGAAGTGTAATTTATCAGAGCCAAATCATCGAGTTTATCTCTTTGATAGACGACGTCTTCTTTGGTGAAGCCTTGCGGGTATGCGGCTTTGAAGTTCTCTTCTATCAGGTTGTATGCCCGACAGTAGTTCTCGTCGTTGCAGCTGACCAATTCGAAGTTCTGCATCTGTATGGCTGCACACAGCCCGGGCATTTCATCGGCATTCAATCCCTCCCAAACCACATCGCCCACGATAAGCAATTTCGCATCGGAGTGATTGACAAGGTGGGTAACGGCGTCGCTCTTGAATTCATGCAGCAACGGAACGGCCACAGCCCCGTATGTTATGCCGGCAAAGAAGGATATTGCCCAATAAGTGGAGTTTCGTCCGCAGATAACGATTTTATCGCCTCGTTCTATGCCTGCGGACTTGAAGAAGACGTGCAATCTTGCAATCCTTCTCGCCACTTCGCTGTATGTTATGGGTTCTTTCTTGTAATCGCTCAAAGCAGGTAAATCCCAGTTGTTCTTTATGCCGGTTTCTATGTTGGCTATGAAACTATCCGTGTACATTTTCGGTAATTTTTGCGGTTTATACACTGCAAAGGTAGGGAAAACTTACCAAAGCATGTCCCAAGAAGCAGAAAAGCGTTCGGATTTCTTGCTTACGTGAAAAAAAACGAGTACTTTTGCATGTTCTAAATTTCGATGAAAAACAAAAAAACATCAAGATATGAGTAAGCAGATAACAATCGACCAAGCGGTCGAAATGATTAAAGACGGACAAACCGTTATGATAGGCGGTTTTCTCGGCGTGGGAAGTGCCAACAAAATCATAGAAGCGATGGTAAAGGCCGGCAAAAAAGACCTTACCATAATCTGTAACGATACTTCTTATCCGGCGTGGGAAGTT
>OCLH01000143.1_pt1 | contig 14691 bp, 10 predicted proteins | sample 1495891 | NCBI WGS metagenome assembly OCLH01 (sample SAMN03418266, study PRJEB22391) | human gut metagenome | biome: human-gut; feature: organic feature; material: feces | host: Homo sapiens | place: Tanzania | collected 2013-01
GTTTTCGGGCTGAAATGTCTCTCAAGAGTGTTGCGGAACACTCTTGGGGAACGAAAATGACCCAATGCGTTGCCTGAGGGATCTTGAGTTCATAAAGGCCAATGGCGATGCCTTCAAGTGGTGGCCGGACTTGAGGGGTGTCACTATCAGTTATGTCCACGAATCAGAAGCGGGATGACTTGTGGTTTTCTAATACAATGCGCACTGAAATCTGGATCAACTTGTTCGGATTACCGAGGCGGGTTGTCGGGTTGAGCGCCTTGCAGGGAGCTCTGAGCGTAGATTGTATTCCTCAAGGAGTGGTATCTTCGGGGGTATCATCAAGAAATTTCTGTTTTTTATGAATTGCATGTGTTTCTTTTCGTTTTTTACGTTTACAATTCCGATATTGCGGGCGGGTTTCGTAAGGGATCCAGTGACCAGATAACATTCATCATCACCACTTCAACTATGGAGACTACAGAGAGAAACAGTGCCGTCAGGCGGAATGCCGATGACCAAACTACCATTAACCAAGGGGCCATATTCCTGAAAGTCGCTGATTGAAAGGCTGATGAATATGACAGTCCGGTTGCGGCATGGTGCCGGATATTCAGAAATTTCGCTATGTTTGCGAAGTCGAGGTCGGAGAAAGACGCTGAGTTTGTGAGGTTGGAACGGGCGATGCGTGTCAGCGGTCTTGACGACAAGGAGATTGACAACTATTTCAACGATATGATGACAGAGAAAGAGATGCGCCCGTACATAGAGGGAGCCAGACAGCAGGGTTACCGCAAGGGCTTTGAGGCCGGTGTCGAACAAGGCACGGCGGAAGGCGTCGAGAAGGGTATAGAGAAAGGTATAGAGAAAGGTATAGAGAAAGGCATAGAGAAAGGTATAGAGAAGGGTATAGAGAAGGGTATAGAGAAGGGTATAGAGAAGGGTATAGAGAAAGGTATAGAGAAAGTCGCCAAGTCTTTGCTGTCGTTAGGCATCCCGGTTGAGCAGATCGGGATTGCCACGGGATTGTCTCTTGAGCGAATCGAGGCATTGAGGCAGAGTTGAGATAATCTTCCAATTCATGACATCGAAGGTCTTTTAGGGGGGACCGATGTGTTTCGTGACCGCTAAAGAATCGGTTGTTTGGTGGAATTTCACCAACGTATTCATGATTTCACAACGAATTTCCGGGGTTGGCGGTAATTGACTGGGAATAACCACTTATTTTTCGTGATGTTGAAAGTGTCGGATAAATTTGAAGTGGGAAAGGTTCTCCTGTCGCGTGTTTGCGGTTCGTGGGACATGTGAGGGATGCCTGCCAAGAAAACGAAACTGACATGACAAATCAAAAAGGGCGGTTGCTGGCGATCGACACGGGATCGACATCGACGAAGATCGGGTACTTTGTGGACGGGGAACTTGCGTTCGAGGAGAATCTTGCGCACAAGGCGGAGGATTTGGCCGGGTTCAAGGATGTGATGGAGCAGGACACGCTGCGGCGGGATGATGTAAGAATATTCATGCGCGGCAAGGGAATCCACGCACAGGACATCGACATCGTGATGGCGCGTGGCGGACTCTTCTATCCGGTGGTCACGGGAATATATTCAGTGAACGAGGACATGCGAGAGGTGCTGCGGAGCTGCAAGTACGGGAGGCACGCCTGCAACCTGAGCGCGATCATCGCTGACGATCTGGCGAAAGAGATAACAGAAAAGAACGTTGCCAGAGGAGTTGAGATGCCTTTCGGAGTCTGCCGGGCGTACATTGCCGACCCGCCGATGGCTGATGAGATGCTGCCGGAGTGCCGTGTGGGAGGTTTGCCGGAATTCCAGCGCAGACCGTTCTTTCATGCGCTCAACTCAAGGGCTGTCGTCAGGCGCTATCTGAAAGATCACGGGTATATCCAGAATGACATCACCGCCATTGTCGCCCATATCGGCGGCGGGATCACCGTCACTCTTCACAGGAACGGAAAGGTGATTGATTCCAACAACGGAGTCGGAGGAGACGGACCGTTCACCCCGGAGAGAGTCGGCTCTTGTCCGGGTTTCCAATTGGTTGACCTCTGCTACAGCGGTGAATATTCCAAAGCGGAGATAAAGAAGAAACTGATGGGCAAGGGCGGAGCCGTGGCGTTCTTCGGGACGAATGACCTCAAGGAGATTGTCCGCAGGGGAGAGGATGGTGATGTCCGGGCAAAGGTCTGGATGGAGGCCTTTGTTCTCAACATCGCCAAGTATATCGCTTCGGAGGCCGCTGATGTCTGTGGGAAAGTGGATGTAATCCTGCTGACCGGAGGGGGAGCCTATGGGCGGGACATCGTGAGCGGAATCCGCAAGAGGGTGGAGTTCATCGCCCCCGTTGAGGTCTATCCCGGAGAGTTCGAGCTGCAAAGCCTTGCCGAGCACGGGTACGACATTCTTTCCGGCAACGCCACCATCCTTTCTTACGACAAGAACGCTCCGGAACCGGATCCGTTTGTTTGAAAGTCTTTGTGCGCATAACCTTGCCGCTCACGCACCGGCCCTGTCTAAAGAACCTTCTGTGCGTGAAAGAATCAGCCTTACGCACAGAAGGTGGTTTACGGATAAGTGGTGCGTGGATAAATCTGATTTACGCACGAGTGCCGGGTATGTTCATCCAGTGCGCAGATGAGCATGATTTACGCACGAAAGCTTAAAAAGCCAGTTTCTGTCCCCTGTAGAAGTCCAGCAACTTGGCCGAGAACAGGAACTCGTAGCGGGCGCGGGCCAGATTGGATTCTGATTCCAGGAAACTGTCCCGAGCCTCGTTGAACTCAGTGATGTTGGCTTTGCCGTTCTCGTACTTCGCAAGCACAAGCTCGTACGACTCCTTCGCGCTGGCGTCAGCGTCCAGACTTGACCGGAATTTCTCATGAGCCGCCACAGCGTTGTAATACGCCTGCTGGATCTCCTTGTAGAGGCTTTTCTTGCTGTTTTCCAACTGCAACATCTGGTTCGTCCTCGAAAGCTCGGCGGAGCGGATCTGGTTCCTGGTCTGGAATCCCGAGAAAATCGGAATGCTCAGGCTAAGACCAAGATATTGGCTGAAATTGTTCTTGATCTGGTCTGCGAACGGATCGCTGGAATGACTGCTCATCGTGTAGTAATTGGTTCCCAGACCACCGCTGGCCATAAGAGATGGCAGACGGGTCCCCTTTGCGTTCCTGATGGAATATTCTGTGGCATCCAGCCTGAACTGCTCCGCCTGGATTGACGGCTTGCAGGCCACTGCCTGCGCATAGATGTCCTCCGGATTGCTCAGAAGCAGCCCGTCAACCGAAACAGAAGGGCGGACGATAGAGAATCCTTCAGGATTCGGTAACTCCAACAACTGGCTCAGATCCAACAGCGACAATCGTAAACTGTTGGCGGCCTGAGTCTCAGACAGTCGGCTCTGTCCCAGCGCTGCTTTCTGCTGAGCCACCTGAACCTTGCTGGCCTTGCCGCTCAGCTCCATCGCCGAGAGTCTCTCGACCTGAAGCGAATCGATGCTGACCTGATTCCTGGCCACATCCAGAAGCTCCATATTGTAGAGAATCTGCACATAAGCCTGCGCCACGGCGACACTGACATCTTCGCGAGCCTTCTGAAAATCAGCCGTCACGGCCTTGAGGTTCAGTTCGTCATGTTTAATCGAGTTGTTGATCCTGAGTCCTTGGAACACTGGCACTGAAGCTCCGAGGCTGACTCCCGTACTGGTAGTGTTGGTGTTTGAATAGGTGTTGTCAGCAGTCAATCCTCGTCCGAACGAGAAGTTCTCGCTTGCGCTTGCGCTCACACCCGGCAACCTGCTGTTCTTGGATGTGTTCAATTGAATTTCCTGCTGCTTGACCTGAATCTCCTGCTGTTTGAGGGAAATGTTGTTCTCAAGAGCGTGCGCGATGCAGTCCTGAAGCGTCCACAGCCTGCCATCCTGCGCGGAAAGCCCCACCGTCAGCAGACCAAAAATAATCAATGAATATATTCTTTTCATAGCGCTATTTCTTGTCTGTGAATATCTGATTACCACGGACTTTCTGATCCTTGCCCAGTCCGCTCTTCACCTCTATCTTGACCCCGTCGCTCAGCCCTGTGGTGACAGGCTGGCGTTTATACTGTCCGTCACCCTCGGCAAGATAGACGAACGTGGAATCCTTCTCAAATGAGATTGCCGCCTCAGGCACTGCCAAAACTGAGTCGGCGTGCTCCAAAGTGATCTCGGCGTTCGCGCTGTAGCCTGAACGGATCTTCACGCTGTCCAACTGGCTTACCCTGGCCTTGATCTCGAACTGGTTAGCACCGTTGTTCTGCACGGCCTTCGGGGAAATATATTCAAGGACAGCGTCCATTTCCACGCCCTGCACCGCTCCGATGGTGATTCTCATCCTCGTGCCTTCATCGACCTTGCCGACCTCTGTCTCATCCAGATTGCCCTTGAATATGAGGTCGTTCATATCGGCCACCGTGGCTATGGTTGTTCCGTCGTTGAATGTGTTGCTCTGGATCACCGAGTTACCGACTTTGACCGGAACATCGAGGATCAACCCTGTGATTGTCGAGCGGATCAGCGTCGAGCTGGCCGTGGCGTTGCGCTTTGACACTCCGTCCCTGACAACCTCCAGAGCCTCCTCAGCTGCTTCTTTTTCCTCCTTTGCCTGATCCAGGGCCTGACGCACTTGGTCATATTCCTCAGCACTCACCAACTGCTTGTCGTAGAGAGCCTTTTCACGTCCGAAGTTGGTCTGTGCCTGCTCAAGGTTCAATTCGGCGATGCGCAAACGGCTCTGCGCCGAACTCAGCGAACCCATCTCAGGAATGACCTTGACCTTGGCGATCACCTCGCCTTCCTTCACCTGGTCACCAGCCTCCTTGTAGATCTCGGATATGATGCCGCTGATCTGCGGCTTGATGTTCACCTCGTCACGCGGCTCAATGGTGCCGGTGATGAGGGTGGTCTTCTTGATGTCGGCGATCTCGGCGGAAAGCTCCTCGTAGCGGATCTCCTGCGGACGTGACTTTTTCCAAAGGAAGTAGAATGTGCCAGCGAACACCACGATGATGGCGGCGAACAGAATGTACTTGAAATACTTTTTCATATTGCTTGACTTTTTATTTCCGAATATTGATTCTTGACTATCTATCTTTGAATATGTTTGCTCATCCTTAATATGTCTTGTTCCCGAAGCGGCTTATTCATCCCTCATAGCGTCCACCGGTTTGATGCTCATAGCCCTGGCCGCCGGGGCGAGTCCGGCCACGACTCCGAGAACAGTCAACCCGAGAAGAGTTCCGACAGCTGTCCAGAAACTGATCTGGAACGGAGCCTGAAGGATGCCGTCTGTCGTGAAGGCCAGCTCCAACCCTTGCAGGATCAGCACCGAGAACAGCAGGCCCAACATTCCGGCCACGGCTGTCAGCAGGATGCTTTCCCAGATGATCTGCGATAGAATCATCTTCGGAGTCGCTCCAATGGCTCGGCGGATTCCGATTTCCGTGGTACGTTCCCGGACCGTCACCATCATAATGTTCGAGACGCCGATCACACCGGCCAGCAACGTCCCGATTCCAATTAGCCAGATCAGGAAGTTCACGCCTTTGAACAGACTGTCTATCATCATGAAAAACATTTCGGTGTTGAGGACGGTGACTGCCTGTTCATCTGTCGGGTCTATGTAGTGGTTGCTTGCGATGGCTTTTCTGATCTTCGGGATGATGTCGCTCATCACGATCCCTTCTTTAGCCGTGACCGCCATAATCTGCACCTTGTCTCCCATATTATAGACAGCCTGCACAACAGAGATCGGAATCACGATCGCCTCGGTCTGCCTGCCTCCGAAGCTTATGACACTGTGCTCGTTGTAGTCAACTCCGATGACCTGGTAATATGCCGGGCCGATCTTGATTCTGGTTCCGCACGGGTCCACCCCCTTGGGATAGAGGTTTTCGTAAACCTGCTTTCCTATCACGCAGACCTTGCGTTTCTGCGCCACGTCCATCTCGTTGATGTAGCGTCCGTAAACTATCGTCGGTGTCTCTATTTTAGCGAAGTCGGCCTTCAACCCCTTGACGTTGCACCTTGATGACTTGTCCTCGTAGGTTGCCTCGCCTCTGGACCAACTGAAGCATTGAGGCGACACGATGTCCACTTCAGGAACCTTTCCCTTGAGAATCTCCACGTCCTTGATGTTCATCTCCCAGTAACGTCCCTTGTTGAAGCCTTTGTATGGCTTGGACGTGTTCTGGGACCAGATCATCGCCGAGTTGGACGCAAACCCTCCCATCTGCTGGTTTAGCATCACCTTGAACCCGTCGCCGCCGCCCAGCAGGAACAGCAGCATGAATATTCCCCAGAACACCCCGAACCCGGTCAGCAGGCTCCGTCCCTTGTTGCGGGTCAGCGTGTCAAGGATTTCCTTGAATCGGTCTATATCGAAAAATTTCATTCTATGAAATTTAATAATTTCCTTACAATTATTTATGAATATATTCAATTGGTTTTCAGTTATCTCCTTATTTTATCATTCGCTGCGGAGGGCTTCGATCGGGCGGACCTTTGCGGCTTTTCGGGCGGGGGCGAGGCCGGCGATGGTGCCGGCGATGACCAGCAGGATTGTGGCTCCGAAGCAGACGTTCAGGCCGACCGTAGGATCTTTAAAGACCGTCTGTTGGAAAAGCCCGAAGTCCATCACCATGTTTCCGGAAATATGATCGAGCCACTCGTTGGCCAGAACTCCGAGCACCATTCCGACGTAGCCGAAGAACGCGGTGATGATGATGCTTTCGGAAATGATCAGTTTCAGTATGGCCCACGGGCTCGCGCCGATCGCCTTGCGGATCCCGAACTCGTGTGTCCGCTCCTTGACGGAGATCAGCATGATGTTGGAGACCCCAACGATTCCGCTCAACAGTGTCAGGATTCCGATGATCCAGAGCGCTGTCCTGATCATTGACATTCCTTTGTTCATCTCCATATTCATTGTCAGGATATTCCATATTCCCACCGCACTTTTGTCATCCGGCGCCGCATTGTGGTTTTTGTTCAGCGATGCGCGCAGCCGATCCTCGAACGCCCTGTTCTCCTCCTCGGAGTCCAGCCCGTGGAACGAGAAAGTATATTCATCAATATCTTTGCCCCTGTTGTAGATTGTCCGGATGGTGCTGATCGGCGTGTAGAGGTTTGACCAGCCGTTTTCACTCGGCCTCAGGATGCCGATGACCTGAAACATAGAGGAGTTGACCTTGACATATTTTCCGATCAGGGCCTCCGCCGCTGCCGCCTTTTGAAGAGCCGTCAGTCCTTCCTCTTTCTCTCCGGTCACGCCCAAAAGCTCCCTCGCGTCGTTGCTGTCCATCACTATGACCCTTCTCCTCTCCTTGATGTCGATATCGTTGATGAACCTGCCGTAGAGGAGGTTGAGCTTGTTCATTTCTGAATATTCAGGGCTCACTCCGCTGACCTGCTTGACGATATATTCCTTGCCGTAGCTTGTGGTGAGGCTCGCTTGGGTGAGTATTGTTCCGGCCTTTTCCACATTATCCGAGAAGTCTGGGCCGAGGGTGATGTCTATGTCCTTGTCGTTCAGTTCGATTCTTCTGCCCTCCTGCATTCCGTTGTACGGCTTGGAAGTCCGGCCGCCCCAGACGTTCATCGTGTTGGTCATATAATCATTGTTGTTGCTCTCCAGCGCGTGGATCAGGCCGTTGCCGGCCCCAAGCAGGAAGATGAGCATGAATATTCCCCAGGCCACGGCGAAGCCGGTGAGGGCGGTGCGGAGCTTGTTCCTCCGGATGTTGCTCCAGATTTCTTCAAACAGGTCTCTCATCGCTTACTTCATTATAGTGCCCTCGCCGAACGGAGAGGCGTCGTGACGAATGTTCTGCTCGATTTTGCCGATGACTCCGTCCTTGATGTGGATGATGCGGTTTGTGAAGTTGGCCACCCCGCTCTCGTGGGTCACCACGATGATGGTCATGTCCTCCTTCTCGTTGAGTTCCCGCAGCAGGTTCATAATCTCCACGGAAGTCTTTGAGTCCAAGGCTCCTGTGGGTTCGTCGGCAAGGATGATCTCCGGCTTTGTGATCAGCGCGCGGGCGATCGCCACCCTCTGCTTCTGACCTCCGGACATCTCGTTAGGATAGTGGTCAGCCCACTCCTTCAATCCAAGTCTTTCCAGAAATTCCATCGCCATCCTGTGCCGCTTCTGCCTGCCGACACCTTGATAGAAGAGCGGCAGCTCAACGTTCTCCGCCGCCGTCTTGAACCCTATCAGATTGTAGGACTGGAATATGAATCCGATCATCTTGTTCCTGTACTCGGCGGCTTTTGTTTCGGAGAGATTCCAGATCAGGTTGCCATTTATGCGATATTCACCTGAGTCGTAGTTGTCCAATATTCCAAGAATATTCAGAAGCGTGGATTTGCCTGATCCCGAAGCTCCCATAATCGAGACGAACTCGCCTTTCTCTATGGTCAGGTCAATGCCCTTGAGCACGTGCAGAGGCTGCGCACCCTGGTAGGTCTTGTTGATGTCTTTTAGTTCAATCAGCATTTGGTTGTTATCTTTTTTGCCCTATGGGCTGTTGTTTCTTATATTTCGGTCGCCGGAACGTTTCCATCGGCGCTCTTTTTCCCTATTCCCAAAACTCTTTTCCCCTGCTTACCAAGTCCATCACATCTCACTTACATCTTGTCCTTCGTTTACCGGCTCTTTTGCCCCCTCGACACTTCGATAAGAACCGTGACCGAAGCTCTCGTGCCTGTCCTCTTTCTATTACAGAGTTTGATGAGAGTTGTTTTGCTGCTTTGTGTATTAGTTTATTAATACACTGCAAAGATAAATATGTTTTCCGATAATCCAAAAGTTTTTTATAGGAAAATCACAAATTCTTGTAAATAACGTTTTAGCGCCGGATTTGTAACAAATTACACGCCAATTCGTAGAAAATACTTATCTTGTGGCCGGGAATCGCAAGCCTCTGATTGGAAATGAATTTTTAGTATAGTAAAGGAATATGAAAAGATTAGTGACGAGAAGTTTGATGATGACGGCCCTGTTGCTCCCGTTGGCTTTATGTGGCTGCAAGGGAGGCGACAAGAACAAGAATGAAGCTCCGGTCGTGTATTTCACGAAGGACATCTCTCCCGAGAGCCTTGTGAAACTGTACGAGGCGCTGGGTGTTGAGGCGCAGGGAAAGGTGGCCGTGAAGATCTCTACCGGCGAATCTGAGAAATCCAACCACTTGAGACCGGAGTTCATCGCTCCTCTCGTGCGCAAAGTAAACGGCACCATAGTGGAGTGCAACACTGCCTACGGCGGAAACCGCTGCAACACAGAGGATCATCTCAAGGCGATCGCTGAAAGAGGCTATGACAAGATCGCTCCGGTTGACATTATGGATTCCGAAGGCGAGATAAAGATACCTGTGAAGGATGACAAATGGATCAAGTATGACATAGTCGGCTCACACCTCGCCAATTACGATTTTATGATCGACCTGTCTCACTTCAAGGGACACGCGATGGGAGGATTCGGCGGTGCGTTGAAGAACGCCTCCATCGGTGTCGCTTCCAGAAACGGCAAGGCGTACATCCACACTGCCGGCAAGGCTGAGGACTATCAGCAACTGTGGCAGAACCTTCCTGAGAAGTGGGACGAAAGCCCTGAGGGCAACACTCCGTTCATCGAGTCGATGGCCGCCGCCGCTCAGGCCGTCAACGACTATTTCGCCGCCAAGAAGGGCATCATCTACATTAATGTCCTCAACAACCTTTCGATAGACTGCGACTGTGACGGCGATCCTCACAGGCCGACCATCAAGGACATCGGTATGGCCGCCTCGCTCGACCCGGTCGCCCTTGACAAGTTCTGTCTCGACCAGGTGTTCAACCTCCCTCAGGACAAGGATAACGACACTCAGGCCCTTCTCGACAGAATCAGCCAGCGCCACGGCACCCGCATCGTCTTCCGCGCGGAGGAGATGGGCCTCGGCAGCACTGAATATGTAGTCAAGGACATTGACTGATCAGCCACGTCATTGCGTCACGTGGCAATGCGTGACAGACAATTGGTTGACCAAGTGTGAAGTACATCAGACCTATGCTCTTTAGGCTTGCGCCTATAATAGGCACTCCTTTAATTGAAATTCGTCACCCTTCTTCCGTTCACTGGTGAGGAGGGTGATTTTGTTTTACGGATTATTAAATAGAGTACCCTCCACGGCAAAAGGACATTGTAGTTTGGAAAAGTTCTTCCATAAGAGAACCTTGTCGTATGCGGGAACTATATTTCATAATGACAGTCTGCGCATTAAGTCAACGTACAAAATTATGATGTAGGAATTCTGCCGAAGCGACAACCGCCGCAAAGCACGAGATAGAGCCTGAATCGGTAATTGTCTATCAATGAATATGTTCGTAAATTCTGCCCTTCCAAATCGCCCGGCAGCGTTTCGTAACTCGCTGTTAGCCAGTCGGATTGAGCCTTGCCCTTCAGGATCGTCTGGCGGCATTTCGTAACTTACTGTTAATTAAGAAGTGGGATGCCACACATTGATATTCAGTCGCTTATTGGCTCGTCTTTGGTTGATTTGCACCAAAGACGATTGCTTTGTTCTCTGATTGTGAGGCTCTTACAAATTACGGCAGGTCGGAGTGACAATGGTTAGTTTTGCCATTCCGGTATGCTTTCAGGTTAACGCCTTGAACATTAACCTTGGCGGGCAATTATGGTGAAGATGTTTTCTAAGTCATCACAATTTACTACCTTTGCCCTTGCTGGTCTTGATGTTGGCAACATTATGCGGATTAAAGGCCGGCAAATGTGGAGCGGGGAAACCCGTTGAAGCAAGGACATATTTATTAATGCAGCATTTGCTATTATTTCGCGTTGAGCTAAAGCGTAGGAAACTTTAAAAGGCATAACAACCGAATAATGGTATTTTGAGGGTTTCGCGAAAGGAAGCCTCTATTCTCCTAAATTAGCAATGCTTGCACCCGATTAGGGTGTGAGTATCTTATTAGGGGAAAGAGGTGCCTTCCTACGCTACCTCGCTCAACGCAATAAGAGGCTCACACCTTTCTTGTTGCGTTAAGTCACTGAATAGGATAGGATAAGGCTTAACGGCGGGAGAAGCCACTGACGAGTCCAATCCTTTCAGGGGCAAGTGATTGATAGTGATGCTCTAAAACTATCAATCATTATGGCCGGGAACAATAACCTTAACAAGGCTAAAAGCGCGAAGAAAGATGAGTTCTACACCCAGCTTTCGGACATCGAGAATGAGTTGAGGCATTACAGGGAACATTTCAAGGGCAAGACAGTCCTTTGCAACTGTGATGACCCAAGAGTCAGCAATTTCTTCCATTATTTCTCCTACAACTTTGAGTTTCTTGGACTTAAGAAACTTATCACAACCTGCTACAAGAATCAGGATATGGATCTGTTCAGCCGGAACGACTGCGAGTCCGCGATCTGGCTTGAATATTTCGGCGACCGGAACGGTGACCGTGTGCCAAGCCCGGAGGAAATCGGAATCCACAAACTCAAAGGCGACGGCGACTTCCGCAGCCCCGAGTGCGTTGAACTGCTCAAGGAGGCAGACATTGTTGTCACGAACCCACCTTTCAGCCTCTTTCGTGAATATGTCGCCCAACTCATTGAGTATGATAAGAAGTTTATAATAGTCGGACATCAGAATGCATTGAAATATAAAGAGATATTTCCGCTTATAAAAGAAAACAAACTCTGGCTGGGATTTGGCTTCAAAGGTGGGGCTGGGCATTTCATCTCGAATTACGAGGATGTGGCTTCGGCTGGAGATCATCGGGAGGGTATGATCAGAGTGTCGGGAGTGACGTGGTTCACGAATCTTGACATAAAGAAGCGTCACGAGGAACTCATTCTTTATAAGCACTATACTCCTGAAGAATATCCTAAATATGAGAATTATGATGCGATAAATATTAACAGAACCGAGGATATCCCTTGCGATTGGGATGGTGCGATGGGTGTTCCGATCACATTTATGGATAAGTACAATCCGGAACAGTTTGAGATTATTGGTATAGGAATCGCTGGTTTAGGACTTGCAGCAGGAGTAAAACCGTATAAGCCAGAACATAAGAAGTATCGGAGGGAAGTTCAAAAGTGTGGAGCTGTGGATGGTGATTTGTATTTGATGAAGGATGGTGAGGTCATCGTGCCATACTCTCGGATTCTAATTCGTAAGAGGGCTTAAACTAATAACATAATGAACAGATAAAGTTATGAATATAACACTGAAAGAGATAACCGTCAGGGAACTGACGGATGGGTATGTTGACAATGCCGAGGACGGGGTGCGGGGATATTCAGGGCTATTGGACATCAGGCCGCCGTATCAGCGGGAGTTCGTCTATGGTGAGAAGCAGCGTAACGCGGTGATTGACACCGTGATGAAGGGCTTTCCTCTCAACGTGATGTACTGGGCGACAAGGGAAGACGGGACCTTCGAGGTCATTGACGGACAGCAGCGTACCATCTCTCTTTGCCAATATGTTGGTGGGGATTTCAGCTTTGATTTCCGCGCTTTCCACAATCTCCAGAATGATGAGCAGGATAAACTGCTGAACTACAAATTGATGATCTACATCTGTACTGGTTCTGACAGCGAAAAACTCCAATGGTTCAAGACAATCAACATCGCCGGAGAGAAACTGACCGACCAGGAACTGAGAAACGCCGTCTATTCCGGCTCCTGGCTGTCCGACGCCAAGCGGTATTTCAGCAAATCCGGTTGTGCCGCCTACGGCTTGGCCAACAAGTACTTGACAGGTTCCCCGATTCGTCAGGACTACCTTGAGACCGCCCTCCGATGGATCTCCCACGGGAACATAGAGATCTATATGTCCAAGCATCAGCACGACCTGAACGCCAATGAGTTATGGCTTTATTTCCAAAGGGTTATCGAATGGGTAAAAGTAACGTTGCCGAAATATCGCAAGGAGATGAAAGGCGTTCTGTGGGGAGATCTCTATGAAAAATATTCAACAAGGACGTTCGACACGCAAGCTCTGGAGGCGCAAGTTGCCCGGTTGATGATGGACAGCGATGTCAAACGCAAGTCAGGAATATATTCCTACATCTTCGATGGTGACGAGCGTCATCTTGACATCAGAACCTTTGACGACAACACCAAGAGGGAGGTTTACGAAAGGCAGGGCGGGCATTGCGCCAACCCGGATTGTCCGCGTAAGGATGAAGTCCTTGACATCAGCGAGATGGAGGCCGACCACATCACACCTTGGAAAGAAGGCGGGAGGACCATGGCCGACAACTGTCAGATGCTCTGCCGGGACTGTAACCGGCGCAAAGGCGCGAGATAGAACGTGCGCCCTAATTCGCTGTTAATGAATATATTCGTGATTGCTGCCCTCCCAAATCGCCCGGCGGCGTTTCGTAACTCGCTGTTAGCCAGACGGATTGAGTCTTGCCTTTAGGAATAGTCTGGCAGTATTTCGTAACTCGCTGCGAATCAAATGGTAGAGTCTCACGCATTGTATTCCGTTCCTTGAGTTGAAGCACCTTAATAAAGGGGAGGATGATTGTAGACGTGGCGGATAACGTGTTCAAAATCAAGCAGAAGAGCGATCCCCTTTAGCAGGCCCTTGCTATAGGGAATATGCGAAATGCTTAATTGATAAGAAGTTATCTGCCACGCTTTTTCTGAGGCGAGGTCGCTTTGGGGACACTTCGGTTCTTCGACAGGTTCTGCAACCGTAAGTTTGGCAACCGCAATCCCGCGACCGGAAACTTTTGTCTGTGGTTTTCTGGTATAACTTATCGTAGTTTTTCCGGAAACTACTTTGCTGTGACGATGTAGAAGCAGCAATTTCACGAGGCGGAAAGAGTTGGTGTTCCGGAAATCACCTTGCCGAGACGATGTAGAAACAGGACGTGGAGAGGAAGTTGCGGAGGAACGGGATGTGGTCGAGGCCGAGACGCAGACGGGTCGGCCGGAGATTGAACTTGGCCTTATAGTGCGGGCTGATCAGCCAGAGTTTCCGCTCCACGATCTGGAAACCGGTTTCTCTGCAAAGGCGCTCGAACTTCTCCGGAGTCATCTTGGAGCGCTTGATGCTCAGCAGCTCATCAATCTTGGCTGGATCTTCCTTGAATATTCTTAGATAGCCTCTGTAAAGGCTGGCCGGCAGGAGATGCATAAACGGAACTTTGGAGCAGACACCGCTCCGACATATCTGTTGATGGCCACCGAACGGCATCTGCCAGGCCGGGAATCCGAAGAACACGATTCCGTCCGGCTTCAGGAACTTTTTAAGACCTGAGAAAAAGGCTGGTTTGTCTTCAGGCTCGATGTGCTCGATCACATCGTGGATCAGCACGATGTCGAAACGGTCGTCCCGAGCGGGCATATTCAGAAAGTTTCCGCTGATGAACTCGCCCGGCATATTCCTTTTGGCGAAATATTCCTTGGCATTTTCTATCTTGTTGGCAGCCAGATCGATGCCCGTCACGCAGCATCCCGCTTCGGCGAACGGCAGAAGATTTCCGCCCTCGCCGCAGCCGATCTCCAGCACCCGTGTTCCGGCTCCGACGTTCTTGAACTTCCGGAGATAGTCAATGTAAAACTCCCTGGAAGTCTGCGCCAACTCCCTGAAATACCGTTCTCTGTCTGTGTGTCTCTTCTGCATTGAATATATATTAACAAT
>OCLH01000148.1_pt1 | contig 14549 bp, 13 predicted proteins | sample 1495891 | NCBI WGS metagenome assembly OCLH01 (sample SAMN03418266, study PRJEB22391) | human gut metagenome | biome: human-gut; feature: organic feature; material: feces | host: Homo sapiens | place: Tanzania | collected 2013-01
TAGAGCATATTGAGAAATTGAAAAGCTCATTAGATACCAAGTAAAATTTGAAGGAGCTATATACAAAACCTCCCTATAAGCCAGACGATAAATCGCCTGCACTTATAGGGAGGTTTTTGTTTTATTTCTTCTCCTCTGGAACCAGGAACTTATCGCCACTCTGCTTAACAAGCTGCTTGGCAAACTTCTCTGGATAACCAGAACGAACTGGAGTAGCACCCAAACCGTATGGAGTCTTCTTGAAGGTACCATTCTTATCGGTTGGCTTGATGATCATATCATTATACTTCACCACCATGAACTCGAAAAGCTGGTTCCAGCGAGCCAACATCTGCTGAGCCTTCTCTACACTGTAGTCGTTGAGATACTTCACGGCAGCCTGTGGGTTCTGGGCATAAAGCTCCTGAGCCTTCTTCTCAACACCTGCCTGAGCAGCGAAATAGCTGTTGTCCAAGCTATCACGAACCTCCTTCAAGGTTGGGAACATCAAGCTGTAACGAGGATAAACCATGTTGCTGGTCATGTTGCAAACCCAGTAAGCATTCTTCTTGCTGAAATGCAAGGCATCAGCACCAGGAGTGTTGTAGCACTCAGGACGCTCGGTCATAGAGCAATATACAGGAGTGAACGCAGCCATGTTGGCATCATCGTTGGCAAACCAGAAAACGCCGCCAATCTCTCTTGGCAACCATGAACGCATCTGGCTCACGAATACGAAACCACTCTGCTGAGTGCTGACAGGACGCTCGTTGAAATACTGCTTGCCATCCACCTTGTACATCAATGGTGTAGGACGATAAGGCATCTCCCAGATACCACCGCCGATATCAGAACCGTCGGCTACAGAAAGAGGAGTACCCTCGTAATGGTCGCGCATCACATTCTCTACATCCTTTACGCTCACCTTCTTGTTAGGAACCACCCAGAGAGGCATGTCCTGCGCATCAGGATTCTTGCCGAGTGCCCAATCCAGGTAAGGACTCATATCATAGAAGTGGTTCAGCATAGCCCAGGCACGGGCATCGCAGAAACGACGACCTGAGAAATCAGGCTTTGCATACGCCATCTTCCAGGAGAAATCAGCATCCTTGCCCTGGAACCAGCCCTTGCTGCGGGCAAAAGAAACCACATCCTTGGCATACATCACGTTCTTCTTGTCCTTCATGTTGAACTTGCCGATGCGGCTCTGGTTGGCATGAGCACAGATGGCATCATCCGGAATGCGGAGAGCTACCCATACAGCACCCTTGGAACCGGCACCCTTACCCATCATCTCCATGATCCAAGCCTCGTTAGGATCGCAGATGGTGAAGGTCTCACCGCCAGAGTTGTAACCGTAGGTATTGGCGAGGGTGGTCATCACCTTGATAGCCTCGCGAGCTGTCTTACTGCGCTGGAGAGCTACATAGATGAGTGAACCATAGTCCATGATACCGGTAGAATCCACCATCTCCTCACGACCACCATAGGTAGTCTCGCCGATGGTAACCTGCCACTCGTTGATGTTGCCGATTACGTTGTAGGTCTCGGCAACCTCAGGAATCTCACCATAATACTTATTGCTGTCCCAATCGAAAATCTTGCGCATCTCGCCCTTGGCATGCTTAGCCGCAGGATAGTGGCAGAGATTCTGGAACATACCGTAATCGTCGGCACTGTAAGAACACATCACAGAACCATCTACTGATGCCTTCTTGCCCACGATGAAGTTGCTGCAAGCCTCAGCCTCTGAGACACTGCCCAACATAGCTACAGCCATCAAGGCTGAAGCGAAAATCTTATTCATAAAATATACCTTTATTTATATTAATCACAAGCCTTGAAGCTCATATCCAAACCCTTCACACTGTGTGTCAAGGCACCTACAGAGATAAAGTCAACACCCTGCTCAGCATAGTCGCGGATGGTATCGTAGGTGATACCGCCAGATGACTCAGTCTCATACTTTCCAGCGATGATATCTACTGCCTTCTTGGTATCAGGCACAGAGAAGTTGTCGAGCATGATACGGTTGACACCGCCGTGCTTCAATACCTGGTCGAGCTCATCGAAGCTGCGAACCTCGATTTCAATCTTCAGATCGAGACCCTTCTCCTTGAGATAAGCGTGGCAACGGTCGATAGCGTTATCGATACCGCCAGCGAAATCGATGTGGTTGTCCTTGAGGAGAATCATATCGAAGAGACCGATACGATGGTTCATACCACCACCAATCTTCACTGCCTGCTTCTCCAACATACGGAGACCTGGAGTAGTCTTACGGGTGTCAAGGATGTGGGTCTTGGTACCTTCAAGGCACTTTACATACTTAGCGGTCATGGTAGCGATACCACTCATACGCTGCATGATATTGAGCATGAGGCGCTCAGTCTGGAGCAGCGAACGGGTCTTGCCCTCTACGATCATGGCGATGTCGCCCTTCTTTACGTGGGTACCGTCCTGCAACAGAACCTCTACCTTCATGGTAGGATCGAAGCGTGCGAATACCTTCTTAGCCATTTCTACACCTGCCAAAACGCCATCTTCCTTGATGAGCAAATGGCTCTTACCCATGGCGTCCTCTGGAATGCAACACAAGGTTGTGTGGTCGCCATCACCGATATCCTCAGCAAATGCCAAGTCTATCAACTTGTCTTCTAATTGATCTACGCTTAACATATTATTTTTGTTTATTGTTTAATGTTTATTGTTTAATCTCTTCCCGTTCCATAGGGCGCAGAGGATGCCTTCCTCATCACGCTCTACCCTGATTTCTCCGCCCAGCCATTCGGTCATGGGCAACTCCTCACGGAACTCATAGTAGTTGACTACCCTACCCTCGGCTATCTCCACCACTGCCTGCTGCAGGATGGTGCCATCGGGAAGCACCACGGTATGAGCACCGCATCTTCTCAGTTCCTCCATCACTATCTCGTCTGAAGAGGTTCTGCCTTCATCGGCTTCATCTCCTTGAGCGGTCTCAGCGGTTTGCCATCCGGCATTCTGATAGGATGAACCGGCTTCTGGGATGACATCTCGAAGGTCTGCTCTCCCGGTTTTTCACCTGATGAGGATGAAGAGGATGATGCAGAGGAAGCACTATCCTTTCGGAGACTATCGGATGATACCGATGGAGAGCTTCCTGCCGGTGCTGCCACAGGCTTCTGCGGATGCATGCGAATCAGCTTGATATGCTCCAGGAACATCAGCTTCAAGGTGGTCTGGGAAGAAACACCCGTGCCGTTATCACCATTCATCAGCATGAAGTATCCCTTCACGCTCTTGATGCCAAGTGAATCTGCATCAGAGAGTTCCACCGAATAATGCTGGGTACTCTGAATCATAATGGTACGCTGGGCAATACTGTCGTTACCAAACTGCACTGCGAGCATCGCAACACCATTGCGCATACCATCCTGGTAGATGAACTGCGCATCGAAATCGAGCATCAGGCGGTCGCCCTTATGGAAGGTAGAATCCACCTGGATATCGAAGCTGGTACTATTGAACGGCTTCACAGGCATGAACACCATCGATGTAGCGAGATTCCATACATTAGCCGTATCGCCGGTGGCTGAGAGATTAGCAAACTCTCCTCCCGCACTGGCATTACCGCCCATGGCTGTTATCTCGTTGTTGTAACGGTCGGTCAGGTCCTTATACACATCCTCCAGCAGTTCGGTATGACGCATATAATAAACCATGGAAGAATCGAACTCGGCAGAGGTGACATCGTGCTTCCTGAGCACTGCCTCGCGGTAAGCCAGGCTCTGTCCCTTGTCGCCGTTATCATCCATGTGTGCCATCGCCAGAGCCAGGTGATAATCATAAAGAATATCCGTCATCTTGCCCTTCGACAAGACGCCGCCAGGCAGGGAGGGCTTGCAGGATGAAACGCTGAAAAGCAATGCCATCACTGCCACAAGACAAATCATTAACTTCTTCATTCTCATGCCTCCTTTTTTAATTCTTATCTTCCTTGTTATCTTCCTTGTTAGCAGAAGTCTCCTTCTTCTCCCCTTTCTTCTTATCACTTCCTCCGAGCTGCTCCAGTTCCTTGCGGCAGAAGAGCAGCATGGAGATGATACCCACGCTGACGCAGGCATCGGCAAAATTGAATACAGGATCGAAGAATGTTCCCTGCTGACCACCCCAGAAAGGTACCCACTCCGGCCACGTATAGCTGAAGAACGGGAAGCGGAACATATCCACAACCTTACCCATAAAGAAAGGTGCATATCCGTCGCCGAACGGTACCATATAGGATACGTAATAAGGCGAGGATGCTGTGAACATCAGACCATAGAACATCGAATCGATCATATTGCCGATGGCACCCGCAAGTACCAGGGCTACGAGGATGATGTAGAGCAGACGATGCGTACCCCTCTTGATGATGCGATAGAGATAGACGATGAGAGCGACGATGGCAACAGAGCGCAGCAGGCTGAGCCAGAACTTGCCGATAAACGACATGCCCCACGCCATTCCGTTGTTCTCAATGAAATCGATAAAAAACCAATCTGTAACACGAACAGACTCGCCAAGGCAAAAGTGGGTCTTGATGTACAGCTTAATCCATTGGTCGATGATAAGCAGCACAACCACCATAGCCGTGACGAGCCAGCCGATATGTAAATTCCTTTTTTTCTCCATTTATTATTTCTTTCTAGCCTCCTTGGAAGCTACACTCAATGTGGCATGAGGTACTGCACGCAAACGCTCCTTAGGAATCAACTCGCCGGTCTCGCGGTCGATGCCATAGGTTTTGTTCTGAATGCGGACCAGCGCAGCCTCCAGACCCTTGATGAACTTCTGCTGGCGCTGAGCCATCTGGATGATTTCCTCCTTGCTCTGTGCCTCGCTGCCCTCCTCAAGAGCCTTGTAGGTTGGTGATGTATCTACCACATCATTACTATCTGAGTGGTTGAGCTGAGCCATACAGTCACGGTAGGTCTGCTTTGCCACCTTTAATTTCTCTTCAATGATAGCGCGGAACTCCTCGAGTTCTGCATCGCTATAACGTGCCTTTTCGTTAGCCATAGACGTTGTTTTGTTATAAAAGTTATTATTAGACTAGAGGTTTAAGGAATAGAAGTTAGAAGCGAGTAGTTTGGGAAAACTCCTGACTCCTTACTTCTAACTCCTAACTATTTAATTCTTCTCTACGAGAATGTTCAACTTAAAGTCATCAAACTCGGTCTCAACACCTGCGTTGTCGCCGATTTCGATGCTGTCAGCCAGTACCTGACCCTTGATGTAGTCGCCGAATGACTCGATGGCTGCGTCGGTCTCCTCATTGGATGCCACAGTCACCTTGATGCGGTCGGTAATCTCCAGTCCTGTCTCCTTGCGGAGGTTCTGGATACGGTTGATCAACTCGCGAGCCATACCCTCCTTCTTCAATTCAGGAGTCAACTCTACCTCAAGCGCTACGGTCAGATTGCCCTCGTTAGATACGAGCCATCCTGGGATATCCTCAGAGATAATCTCCACGTCGGCTACCTCTACTACGGCTTCCTGTCCGTCGATATTCAATGTGATGTTGCCTGCCTTCTCGAAGGCTGCAATCTGATCCTGATCGAGTGCTGACATCTGGGCTGCAACACCCTTCATCAGCTTGCCGAACTTCTTACCCATCACTCTGAAGTTACACTTTACCTTCTTCACGAGAATGCCCTGACCCTCAATGAAGTTAACCTCCTTCACGTTCACCTCGTTCTTCAACAGTCCGGCTACAGCCTCGATGTGTGCCTTCTGTACATCATCTACGGCAGGAATCATGATCTGCTGCAGTGGCTGACGAACCTTGATGTTCACCTTGCGGCGCAATGCCAATACCATAGAAGTAATCTTCTGGGCGATGGCCATACGCTCCTCCAGGTCGGCATCGATAGCTGCCTCATCGGCTACAGGGAACTTATCGAGATGTACGCTCTCCAACTCGCCGCCCAAGTCGTGATACAACTCGTCTGCATAGAATGGAGCAAATGGTGCCAAGAGTTTGGCCACTGTCATCAGACAGGTATAGAGAGTCTGGTAAGCACTCAGCTTATCCTCGCTCATCTCCTTACCCCAGAAACGTTTACGGTTCAGACGAACGTACCAGTTAGAGAGGTCATCGTTGACGAAAGCGTCGATGAGACGGCCTGCACGGGTTGGATCGTAGCCAGCCAACTCTCTGTCAACGCCCTTGATGAGGGTATTGAGTGAAGAGAGAATCCAGCGGTCGATCTCTGGGCGCTTCTCGAATGGCACCTGAGCAGCCTCAGCATCGAAACCATCTACATTAGCGTAGAGGGCGAAGAAGCTGTAGGTATTATATAAGGTACCGAAGAACTTGCGACGGGTCTCGTCCACACCGTTAGGGTCGAACTTGAGGTTGTCCCAAGGCTCGCTGTTGGTCATCATATAGAAACGAACAGGGTCGGCACCATACTTATCGATCATCTCGAATGGGTTGGTCACATTGCCCACGTGCTTACTCATCTTGTTACCCTTGGCATCGAGCACGAGACCAGAAGAAATGACGTTCTTGAAGGCTACGCTGTCGAATACCATGGTAGCGATGGCGTGCAGGGTGAAGAACCATCCACGGGTCTGATCCACGCCCTCGTTGATGAAGTCGGCTGGATAGAACTTAGGAGGAATAGCATATCCCTCGTAGGTGCTGTGGATGAGTGCATCGCGGTCTGCCTCTGTGCCACGGGCCATCTCACCCTCGAATGGGTAGTGGAGCTGGGCATAAGGCATTGAACCTGAATCGAACCAAACGTCGATGAGGTCGCTCTCACGATACATTGGCTTGCCCTCCTCGTTAACCAATACAATCTTGTCAACGTATGGACGGTGGAGGTCAATCTTATCATAGTTCTCCTGACTGTAGTCGCCAGGAACGAAACCGTTCTCCTTCAATGGGTTGCTCTGCATGATGCCTGCAGCCACAGACTTCTCGATTTCAGCATACAGTTCCTCCAGGCTGCCGATGCACTTCTCGCCACGGTTCTCATCACGCCAGATTGGCAATGGAGTACCCCAGAAGCGGGAACGTGAAAGGTTCCAGTCGTTCAGGTTCTCGAGCCAGTTGCCGAAACGGCCTGTACCGGTGCTCTCAGGCTGCCAGTTGATGGTCTTGTTGAGTTCTACCATGCGCTCCTTGCGGGCGGTATCCTTGATAAACCAGCTATCCAATGGGTAGTAGAGGATAGGCTTGTCGGTACGCCAGCAGTGAGGATAGTTGTGAACGTGCTTCTCGCTCTTGAAAGCCTTGCCCTCCTGCTTCAACTCGTAGCAGAGTACGATATTCAGGTCTTCAGCCTTATCAGAAGCCTTCTTGTCCCAGACACCATCCACATTAAACTGTGGGTCGTAGGCATTCTTCACGTAGTCGCCTGCGTGATGAGCGTATGCCTCCTTGTTGACGCAAGCGCTTACGAAGTTGGCATCCAAGTCTTCGATGAGATAGAACTTACCCTGAAGGTCAACCATAGGACGTGTCTCGCCCTTCTTATTAATAAGGTAGAGCGCAGGGATGTTGGCATCCTTGGCAACCTTGGCATCATCGGCACCGAATGTAGGTGCGATATGAACGATACCTGTACCATCATCGGTAGTAACATAGTCGCCGAGGATTACACGGAAAGCCTCGCTATCCATCTCAACGAACTGATCGCGACCATCCTCAGAAGCGAATACCTTCTCTGGATGAGCAGCTGCATATTCTGTAACGAAAGCTGGAGCAAAAGCATCTACCTTCTCGCATGGCTTTACCCATGGCAGGAGCTGCTCGTAGTGCATGCCTTCGAGGTCGGTACCCTTCATGTGGTCGATAATGCGCCATGGGCACTGCTTCTTCTCCTTGTCGAATGGAAGGAGATCGCCCTCCTTGCACTCCTGGTCAGCCTTCAGATATGAACCTACCAAAGCCTCAGCCATCACGAGAGTCATAGGCTCGCCATTGTAGAGGTTGTAGGTCTCGATGGCTACATAGTCAATCTTAGGACCTACACAGAGAGCCACGTTTGATGGCAAAGTCCAAGGTGTAGTGGTCCATGCGATGAAGTATGGCTTGCCCCACTTGGTCCACTCAGCCTTAGGATCCTTAATGAGGAACTGGGCTGTGGTAGTGAGGTCCTTGACATCGCGATAGCATCCAGGCTGGTTCAACTCGTGAGAGCTCAAACCTGTACCTGCGCCTGGAGAGTATGGCTGGATGGTGTAACCCTTGTAGAGCAGACCCTTGTTGTAGAGCTGCTTGAGGAGCCACCAGAGTGTCTCGATATACTTGTTATCGTAGGTGATATAAGGATGATCGAGATCCACGAAGTAACCCATCTTCTCGGTCAGCTCGCGCCACTCAGCGGTGAACTTCATCACGTTCTCACGGCACTTGTGGTTGTAGTCCTCAGTAGAGATATACTTCTCAGAAGCCTTGTTGTCGATATCCTTCTTGGTGATGCCGAGTTCCTTCTCGACACCGAGTTCAACAGGGAGTCCGTGGGTATCCCATCCCGCCTTGCGGTGAACCTGGAATCCCTTCATCGTCTTGTATCTGTTGAAAGTATCCTTGATACTACGTGCCAACACGTGGTGAATACCCGGGTGGCCATTAGCAGATGGAGGTCCCTCGAAGAAGATAAACTGAGGGCAGCCTTCACGCTCATCGATAGACTTGTGGAAGATATCATTTTTCTCCCACGCTGCTAGTACGTCATTGTTTGTCTGAGTCAGATTCAGACCATTGTGCTCGGCAAATTTCTTAGCCATATTATCTATTTAAATTTTATATTGTTTTTACTTTTGGGCGCAAAGTTACAAAAAAAATATGTTTTTCCCTAATAACGAGGTAACAAATTAATAATTTTTCTATTAAAAATCCCGATTTGAGCATCAAAATAGTATCGAATGCTCAAATCGGGAATCAATATTCTGTTAAGGCTGGCAGGAAAAGCCATCAGCCCAAACGCAAAAATTCAAAACTGTTGAGGGTTGGAAATCAGTCCAGACTATCCAACCACTTCTGGCCCCACTTACTTTTCAGCCAAAGTAACATAATAGATGCAATCACTGCCAAAACGCCATAAACAATAGTCATTCCTTCAGCAAATCCCATCAAAACTATATTTAATGCAAAATCCATAACTCTTATTTTTTATTAATTATAACAAATCCTAAGCAAGCAAAAAAAGTTGTAAGCAGAAGACCTAGTACTAACATACTGCAAAGCCATTGCGCACTTCCATTCTCGGTTATTAACCCCATACCACTTCCCAGTACTGTCGTACCGAAAGTTACAGTTGCCAAGTTATAGAAGAACTTACCTAGTTCCTCCCTACTTGTTCTTGCCCGTTGTTTATCTTCTCTTTGCGTCATAACACTGATTTTTAAACCAATTTTCTGTTTGACTTTGCAAATATAAGAAAATATCCGGCAAAGTGTAATGATCTTGCTCTTAATTTAACAGTTTTTACACTAATCTTACAGGTTTTCTGCCTCCTGAAGCCAGATGGTGGATGCGGCATCACTAGGCATGCGCCAGTCGCCACGAGGACTCAGGCTCACGCTTCCCACCTTCGGACCATCAGGCAGACAGCTTCGCTTGAACTGCTGGTTGAAGAACCTTCTCACGAAGGTCTTGAGCCATTTCTTGATAGTCTCCTCATCGTAGGAATCCGGATCGTTGTCGCTGATCTTCACACGCTCCAGCTTGGTATCGATGAACGCCTTCTTAGCCAACATGTAAATCTTGGAAGGACGGAAACCGAAACGCAGGAAGTAATAGAGGAAGAAATCGTGCAGCTCATATGGACCTACCAGGTCTTCTGTCTTCTGCTTGATGTTTCCGTTCTCATCGGCAGGAATCAGTTCCGGACTGATTGGAGTATCGATGATATCACGCAGGGTGATGCGGCTCTGCTCATCTACTCCACTCTCGGCAACATAGTTCACGAGATGGCGGATCAGGGTCTTAGGGATGCTGGCATTCACACCATACATACTCATGTGGTCGCCATTATAGGTAGCCCATCCCAGAGCCAGCTCAGAGAGGTCGCCGGTACCAATCACCATACCGCCCATCTTGTTGGCAAGATCCATCAGAATCTGCGTACGCTCACGTGCCTGCGAATTCTCGTAGGTAACATCATGCACGTTGGCATCATGACCGATATCCTCGAAATGCTGGGTCACCGCCTTGGCAATGCTGATTTCACGGATGGTGATGCCCAGACTCTGCATCAGCGAGATGGCGTTGTTGTAGGTGCGGTCGGTGGTTCCGAAACCTGGCATAGTTACACCCACGATGCCTCGGCGGTCCATCTTCAGCTTATCGAATGCCTTCACGCAGACGAGCAGGGCAAGGGTGGAATCCAATCCGCCGCTGATACCCACCACTACCGTCTTGGCATGGGTGTGGACGATGCGCTTGGCAAGACCCATCAGCTGGATATTGAAGATCTCCTCGCAGGAGGCATCCATATCGCTGCTCGTAGGGATGAAAGGATGAGGATTCACCTCTCTCTCCAATACGAACTCGCGCTCGTTTTCGGTAGGATCGGCATCGATATTACGGATGTTGAACTGTCCGCCGAGAACCGAATATTTGATGTTGCGCTGGGCGTTGACATAGGTGGAATTGGTGCGACGTTCCGAACGGAGTTTCTCCACATCAACCTGTGCGATAACCATCTGAGGTTCAAGAGAGAAACGCTCACCTTGTGCAAGTAAAGCTCCATTCTCATAAGTCAGGGCATTTCCGCCATATACCACATCCTGTGTGCTCTCGCCAAAACCGCAGGAACTGTAGATGTAACCCGTCATGGTGCGGGCGCTCTGCTGACTCAGAAGACTTTTCAGATAATTGTGCTTTCCGATGAGTTCATCGCTCGCAGAAAGATTGAAGATGAGGTCGGCACCAGCCAGTGCCAGCTTGTTGCTAGGAGGAGCCGGAGCCCATACATCCTCGCATATCTCTACGCCAAACTGCACGCCGTCGTAGGTACGGAAGATCTGCACATCCGGAGTCAGCTTCACCTTGTGTCCGGCATAGCGGACCTCACAGTCGCGCAAGTCCTGTGCAGAGGCAAACCAGCGCTTCTCATAGAACTCGCTGTAGTTAGGGAGATAGGTCTTAGGCACGATACCCAAGATCTGTCCGTGCTGGATCACGATACCGCAATTCAGCAGCAGATCGCCAGCCACTACCGGAGCGCCGACAATGGAGATGATGTCGAGCTTGCGGGTGAAATCGAGCAGCATCATCACCGCCTGCTCTGATGATTCCAGCAGCATCTGCTGGCGGAAAAGGTCCTGACAGGAATAGCCTGTGATAGACAATTCCGGGAAGGTAATGATCTCTACGCCCTTGCCTTCAGCCTGGGCTATCAGATCTTCTATCTGTTGGGTGTTGAAGATTACATCGCCTACCTTGACGGCAGGGATGGCACTTGCCACCTTCATAAATCCGTACTTCATATTACTTTGAACTTGGAACTTTGAACTTGGAACTGTATGATTACTTTAAGTGATATAACTTGCTAAGCATATCATAAAGTTCAAAGTTCCAAGTTCAATGTTCAATGTTTATTTAATTGTTACCTGTGTGGCACCATATCCATACTCCTGGAAGGAAGCATCCTGATAGGTGCAGTTCTTATAGCGATAATTCAACTCATGGATGAGTGCCTGGCGCAATACGCCTTCTCCCTTTCCATGGATGAAGATGATCTTCTGTCCCTTGTTCTTCTTATTCTCCGCCATTGTCTTCTTGAAGATATCCATCTGATAATGAAGGATATCAGCAGAATTCATTCCAGCAGTTGTTTCAAGCACTTCATCTGCATGAAGATCGATAACGAGGGTGCCGTCATCCTTCTTGCTCTTCTTCTTGCTGGTGTTGGCAATCACCTTCTCATCCTTGTACATCTGCTCCTTCAATCGCTTGGAATCGATGACCAGCGGACGGGCTACCTCGTCGTTCTCCACGATGGTGAAGAGATAGGCTGGAGTCTCGAAGAAATCATTCTCCTCGAAGAGATGGAGCTTGTAGAACTTCACTGGGTCCAGGCGGAATTGAACGTCTGTAGCTGGCTTCAGCAGGAACGGCTTGTCTTTCTTGTAGGCAATCATCTGGATGGCGATGTGCTCCATCTCGTTCAGAGCCTCACGACCGAATTCCTCGATAAAGAGCTTGGTATTTGGCTCGATTTCGCCCTCCGCCTTCAGGGTCCACGCATTGCCCTCGGCTACGAGATAGGTGTAGCGCAGATAGTAGTTGCTGTCATTTACCATATACGATTCAAAGCGGGTGTTGGTCACGTCCTTGATGTCGATAGGCACGAAGGCGAGGTAAGCGCTGAGCTTGTTGCCGCCCGTACGCTCCTGAATCTGCTTCACGAAGGTAATCTCGCGGTCGGCAGCATCATACTCCTCTACGTTCATATCCACATCATTCTCGTGCTCGTTCAGGATAGCCTTGATGCTTCTGCTGTCCTGATGCAGTTCGGTGTTGGCATGCTCTTCAGCCTTCTGCTTGGCATCCATTTTGGCAGAGATCATCTTGCCCATGGCATAGTCGTCCTGCTCTACCACTACCACCTCGTTGATCGGCATCGGAATCTCGAAACCATCTTCATCCTCTACCAGCACGATATTCTTGCCCTGGAAGCCAGCCACCTTTCCGCCGCCTACTTCGCTCAGGAATCTTACTTTATCACCTTTCTTCATTTTTCTATTTATTTTTTTATTTTTATCTAATCATTTATCTATCCTTAACTCAAAATCTATTTTCCCTCAAGCGGAAACACTCTTTCTGAAATGAGGATACACTTTGCAAAGGTACAAAAGATATTGCAGAATATGGATGTTTTTAATATTTTTAATGCAAGTAAGAAAATAATCTTGATGAAAAGCACCGGGTTTGGGATATTTTTTATATCTTTGCAAGTAGATTGCATATAGATTGCATATAGTTAGTGTATCACTCTTAAACAATGATTGATTATGATTACATTTCCATGCGCCAAGATCAACCTTGGCTTAAATATAGTAAGCAAGCGCGCTGATGGTTACCACAACCTGGAAACCGTATTCTACCCTATCCCCCTGACTGATGCCTTGGAGATCAAGCTGATGGGAGATGAATTTCCAAGTGAGGTGCCTTGCGACCTGAAGATTACAGGCAATGCCGTGGATTGCGATGAGCAGAAGAATCTGGTGGTGAAGGCATATAATATGCTGGCTGCCGACTTCAAGATTCCTCGCATTCATACTCATCTCGTCAAGCGTATCCCGTCTCAGGCTGGAATGGGTGGCGGCTCTGCGGATGCTGCCTATATGATTCGTCTGCTCGATGAGCGTTTCCGCCTGAACATCGGTATTCCAGAAATGGAGCGATATGCTGCCAAGTTGGGTGCCGACTGTGCCTACTTCATCAGTGCGGATCCAGCCGATGGAGATACTGCCTGCTATGCTGAGGGTATCGGCGATGTACTGATGCCGGTAAGTGGTCCTGGTGAGAACATGAAGGGATATTACATCGTCATCGTGAAGCGTGATGACATCGCCGTAAGCACCAAGGATGCCTACGCTGCCATCACTCCTAAGAAGCCTGCGAAATGCTGCCGCGACATCGTTCGCCAACCTATCGAGACCTGGAAGGATGAGCTTGTCAACGATTTCGAGGCGCCTATCTTTGCGATGCATTCAGAGTTGGCAGAAATCAAGCAGAAGCTCTATAACCTCGGTGCTGTATATGCAGCCATGAGTGGTAGCGGCAGTGCCATCTTCGGCATCTTCAAGCATAAGCCTGCCAATATCGAAGAGCAGTTCGAAGGAATGTTCTGCAAGGTATTAAAACTTTAGATTTAAAATATTATAATGAACGAAGAAACACATCAGAAACTGATGACTATCAAGCGAAGCTTTCGCTTGTTGATGAACGGTCCGGGTTCGCAATCCATGCGCGACAAGGGCTTGGGATATAAACTGAATTGGGGTGTGCCCTTCTATGAACTCAAGAAGATGGCGCAGGAATACGGCAAGGATTACGACCTCGCCATCGAACTCTGGAAGGAGGATATCCGAGAGTGCAAGATTCTTGCTACCCTGATTATGCCTGCCGACAAGATGCTGGCTGAAATCACGGATATCTGGATGGAACAGGTACAGAGCCAGGAAATGGCAGAGATGCTTGCCTTCAACCTGCTACAATATGTGGAATATGCGCCGGTGATTGCGTATCAGTGGATTGCAAGCGATAAACCGCTGTATGAAATAGCCGGTTTTCAGCTTCTTGCCCGTCTCTTTGCGAATGGCAAAGAGCCTAACGATCGTGGAATCAATGAGTTCCTGGATCAGGCTGCCGTGGCATTGCAGGGTGACAACATGGGCATCAAGCATGCTGCCGCCAATGCCGTGATGCGCTTCTGCGATTTCGGAGAGGATTTCGAGAATATCGCCAGAGGGGCACTCAAGGGTATCTTCGAGATATAGTTTTATCTGCGGAGAATCATTCATCGGATTACGCGGAGTTATCGGAAACATTCTAGCTTCTCGGATTACACACGGATTAA